>Ga0315286_10000050_pt1 | contig 72228 bp, 49 predicted proteins | sample YL17G10_0_MG_FD_205038 | JGI IMG/M metagenome (GOLD analysis project Ga0315286, IMG submission 205038) | Sediment microbial communities from Yellowstone Lake, YNP, Wyoming, USA - YL17G10_0 | ecosystem: Environmental > Aquatic > Freshwater > Lake > Sediment | place: USA: Wyoming | collected...
TTATTCCAATCGAGGGCCAGCAGACCGGATTGGCCGGGCTTGAGTCTGGCGGCCTTTTCCGTGAGCGACTGGTGCGAGCCGGCCTCTTTGCCGCCCGGCTGAATGTAGTTGACGAACCAGTTGAAGATGTCCCCCACCGCCGATTGGCCCGCTTCCAGGCCGAAGTAGTCCGGCAGGATCGAGCCATCGACAATCCCGCAGATGCCCGGGACATCGGCCAGCTCGGTGGCGCTCGGGGCTACCACCATGTCACAGGTGCTGGTGCCGATGATCTTGACCAAGACGCCGCTTTGGATGCCGGAGCCTACGGCGCCAAGATGGGCATCGAAGGCCCCCATCGCCACGGGAATCCCTGCGGGCAGACCGAGCTTCTTCGCCCACTCGGCGGTCAACCGGCCCGCCGGCTGATCGACGGCATAGGTCTGGTCGCCCAGGGTCCTGCGAAGGCCCCCGAGCTTGGGACCGAGCTTTCCAAGGAACTCGCTGTCGGGGTAGCCGCCCCAGGTGCTGTTGAACATGGCCTTGTGCCCCGCTGCACAGCGGCAGCGGCGCAGCCTGTCCGGGTTATCGGTCCCCGTCAGGACCGCCGGCAGCCAATCGGCGTGCTCGACCCAGGTGTAGGCGGCATCGTAGACCTCAGGGTCCGCGCGCAGGCAGTGCAGAATCTTGCTGAAGAACCATTCGGAGGAATAGGTCCCGCCGCACTTGGCCAAGTACTGGGGCCGCTCCTGGCGGGCCAAAGCGGTGATCTCAGCAGCCTCGGCATAGCCCGTGTGGTCCTTCCAGAGCCAGGCGTGGGCGTTGGGATTGGCTTTGAACCCGTCCAGCATCGCCAGAGGCGCGCCATTCCTATCGACCGGCAGAGGCGTCGAGCCGGTCGTGTCCACCCCGATCCCGACGATGCTTGGGGGACCAAAGGCCGGCTCAGCCTTGCGGGCCAGAGCAATCGCCCCAGCGATCGTGACTTCGGCGCCCTTGAGGTAGTCGGCCGGATCCTGCCGGGCCAGGTTATGGTCGGCGGGATCGAGGATGATCCCCGCCTCACCGGTCGGGTACTCGTAAACACATGTGCCCAGCTCCCGGCCGTTTGACGTATCGACGATCACGCACCGCACGCTGTTGGTACCGTAGTCCAAGCCGATTGCGTATCTCATGCCCTAATCCCTTTCCGATCTCCCACATCACAACCGCACAATCAACGCGTGAGTTGAGAACTCACCCTACATGCTGGATTCCCGCTTTCGCGGGAATGACAAAAGGCACGCCGTGCCGGGCGGCAGTGGTAGGGTGTGCTCTGCACACCGTTTCTCTGTTCGGATTCCCAAGTCCGAAGATTATAGAAATACCCGGTCCCCGCGAGAAAGCAAAGGTCATTTTGCGTTTTATTTTCACCAAAACGCGAAAACTCATCCGGGAAGTTGTCACATGGACTCTTCTTGTCCGCACCTGCGCGAGGCAGTGTGCGAGAGCCCAAGGTATTCGCAAATTGGCGAAAGAAAAACGCAATTATGTATTGTCCGCAGATTGTCAGCCGCCGATAATAGATAGCGGTGTTTCGGGGTCCGGACACAGGATCCCTGGGCGCAATGGTTCCCGTTGCGCCTCACGTTTTGCAGCTTGCGACAACAGAGCAGCGTCCCATAAAGGGGAAGGTCGTGGAGTGATGGTAATGAATGCGAAGAAGGCGAAGGGTTTCACCCTGATCGAGCTGCTGGTCGTGATCTCTGTCATCGCCATTTTGATGGCGATTCTCCTGCCGGCTCTGAGCCGGGCGAGGGACCAGGCGAGACGAGTCACCTGCGGCAACAACCTCAAGCAGATCGGCACGAGTCTGCACATGTACGGCAACGACTACGACGGGAAATTGCCACTGAACGCGAATCCTGGGTACTGGTGGTGGGACATTGCCTATAGCACGACTGACTACATTATCGGCACCGGCGGCGACCGCAAAACATTCTACTGCCCCTCCGACATCAGCAAGAACGCCGACATGGCGATCGTGTGGCAGTACAGTTCAAATCCGCCGTACACGGCTCGTCCCGACGATGTGGATGAGCGTCAGGACAACCGGGACGGCCTCTATCGAGTCACCAGCTACTTCTGGATCATGGACGCCAAGAACCCCAGGGCAGCCACAGATAGGCCGCGCGGTATGCCGCAAGACTGGAAATGGCCCAGGAGCCTGACCGTCAAGAACCCGGCGGACACCGAGCTTGTCATCGACGCGACGCTCAGCACGGCAGAAGACCCCCAAACGGCATCCTTCACGGAAGTGCGGGGTGGGCTTTTCGGCCGCTGGCAGCTCTTCGACCGCACGAATCACGTCAGTCGCGGCGGCAAACCCGACGGCGCCAATATCCTGTACGTGGACGGGCACATCGGCAAGCGGCCTTTCAGCGAAATGATGGTCCGCCGGACGGGGCCGGTGCACTGGTTTTAGAGGACGGGTGAACGCCCCATCCCCTTGTGAAGACGGGAACGCAAGTTCTTATTGGATGTGAGGGCAGGTCTTTTGTTTGGAGGCAGGATCGGTCCGCTCAGCAGAGCGATTGGAGGATAGGGTCAGATGGACTCCAGTGTATGTGGAGGTAAGGCGTCGGGAGGGTGGCACGCTCAAACTTGTTTTGAGCGTGTCTTGCTGCGCCGGGCAAGCGTGCCCAGCGAGGCACGGTCCAACAAGGTTGGCCGTACCACCCGCATCAAGGGCCGGACACGACCTCATCGGATCCTCAATCCCCGCATTGTCAGCGGTAGGGTATGCACCGCATGCCGCGCAAAGAACCATTCGATGCCATTGGCGTGCGACACGTACCCTGCCCCTCGAACGATACGCAACACTTTGCAGAAGGAGAGACGCTATGGGTAAGAAACTGGTGTGTGTACTTTGGGCCGTTCTGGCGTTGGGTCCGGCCGTGGCGAACGCCGCCGGTATGACCCCGGTCGGCTGGTGGCCGTTTGACGAGAAAACCGGCACGGTGGCGGCCGACCTATCCGCCAACAAGAACAATGGCGCCCTGGTCAACGGGCCAACCTGGGTCGCCGGCCAGATCAACGGCGCCGTCCAATTCGACGGCACGAACGATTACGTGAACCTGCCGATTGGCTCGCTCATCAGTACGTTGACCAACTCGACGTTCGCCGTCTGGACGAACTACTCCCAACAGGGAGGCGCGTGGCAGCGTATTCTCGATTTCGGCACGGGTGAGACCGTGAACATGTTCCTGACCCCCGCCATCGGGGGCAGCAACACCGGAGTCATGCGGTTCGCCATCACCATCGGCGGGTCGGGGGCGGAGTCCCAACTGACCGCACCCAGCAGGCTCGCAACAGGCTGGCACCATGTCGCGGTCGTCATCAACGCCGCCACGATGAACATGCAGCTCTACCTTGATGGTGTGGTCGTAGTCACAGCCGCGACACAGAGACTTCCGAGCCACCTCGGCAGCACCACCCAGAACTGGCTGGGCCGCTCGGAATACGGGGCGGATGCTTATTACAGCGGCGCGTTGGATGATTTCCGCATTTACGATCGCGCGCTGACGCAATCGGAGATCAAGTTGATCATGCTGGGCGGCGGATATGGAACGGCTGGCGGCGCCAGCCCCGCCGACAAAGCGACGGACGTGCCCCGTGATACGATGCTGAGCTGGGCGCCGGGCACCTTCGCCAAGACGCATGATGTCTACCTCGGCACGACCTTCGCCGACGTCAATAACGCCAGCAGGACCAATGCGGCGGGGGCGCTGGCCAGCCGGGGCCAGGATGCCAACAGCTACGATCCCCCCACGGTCCTCGGCCTGGGAAAGACCTACTACTGGCGAATCGATGAGGTCAATGCGGCACCCGACAACACGATCTTCAAAGGCAGCATCTGGAGCTTCACCGTCGAGCCTTTCTCCTATCCGATCAAGGGCGTCACGGCCACCGCCTCCAGCTCCACCACCGGCATGGGACCGGAGAAGACCGTCAACGGCTCGGGCCTCACCGGTGACGAGCATTCGACCACCGCAACGGACATGTGGCTCAGCGGCAAAGGCGGGACGCAGCCGACGTGGATTCAGTACGCCTTCGACAAGACCTACAAGCTGGACAAGATGTGGGTCTGGAACTCCAACCAGTTGCTGGAGCCAGCCATCGGCTTCGGCGCCAAGACCGTCTTGGTTGAGTACTCCACCGATGCCGCCAAGTGGACGGCGTTGGGCGAGTTCGAGTTCGCCCAGGCCCCGGCGACACCCTACGTGGCCGACATCATCGTGGATTTCGGCGGTGCGATGGCCAAGTACGTCAAGCTGACGATCAAGAGCAACTGGGGTGGTTACCTGCAGCAGTACGGCCTGAGCGAGGTTCGGTTCTTCTACGTGCCGGTTTCGGCCCGAGAGCCCAAGCCGGCCTCCGCCGCCACGGGCGTGAATCCGCAGGTGACCCTGAGCTGGCGGCCGGGACGCGAAGCCGCCTCGCACAAGGTCTATCTGAGTACGGACAAGCAGGCCGTGACCGCGGGCACGGCGGCGGCCGTAACGGCCTCCTCGCCCAGCTACGATGCGGCGGTCGAGCTGTCGCAGACCTACTACTGGAAGGTGGTCGAGGTCAATGACGCCAAGACCCCAAGCTCCTGGGAAAGCGATGTCTGGAGCTTCTCCACCAGCGACTACCTGGCCGTCGATGACTTCGAGAGCTACAATGACTCGGACAATCGCATCTACGATACCTGGATCGACGGCCTGGCGGACGGCAAGAGCGGCTCCACGGTCGGCTACGACACCGCTCGCAACAGGACCTTCGGTGAAACCCAGATCGTCCACGGCGACCGGCAGTCGATGCCCCTGTTCTACGACAACACCAAGACGCCGCGTCTTTCCGAGACCCAGTGCACCTTCAAAGCCGCGCAAGACTGGACCAAGTACGGCATCACGACCCTGGTGGTGTACTTCCGCGGCGATGCGGCCAACAGCCCGGCGCCGCTGTACGTGAAGATCAACGACAAGAAAGTGCTCTTCAACGCGGGCGCCGCCGCCACGGCCCTGCCGCTGTGGAAGCAGTGGAGTATCGATCTGGCTTCCGTCGGCACCAATCTCAAGAGCGTCAAGAGCCTGATGATCGGCATCGGCGACGGCTCCGGCAGCGGAAAGGGCATTTTCTTCATCGACGATATCCGGCTGTACAAGACCGCTCCTGCCATCGTCACGCCGGCCGATCCCGGCAAGACCGGTCTGATGGCCTACTACATGATGGAAGGCAATGCCCAGGATAGCTCGGGCAAGAACTACCACGGCACGACCAGTGGCGATATCGGCTATGAGAATGGCCCTTCGGGCAAGGCGATGATCTTCAACGGAACCAACGCCTACGTGACCCTGCCGATCGGCCCACTGATCGCCACGCTCACCGACACCACGATTGCCACCAATGTGTTCTTCTCCAACACCGGCGGCGGCTGGCAGCGAATCTTCGACTTCGGCTCCGGCACCACGATCTACATGTTCCTGACGCCGCGTCAGGGCACTACCGGCGCCATACGCTTTGCCATCCGCACCGCGGCTGTGGCCGAGCAGATCGTGAACGCCCCCAGCACGCTGCCCTCGGGCTGGCACCATGTGGCGGTCGTCATCGACAGCAAGACCATGCGCCTGGCGTTTTACCTGGACGGCGTCCAAGTGGGCAACGCCGCAACGACGCTGCTGCCAAAGGACATGGGCAACACAACCCAGAACTGGCTGGGCAGATCGCAGTATCCGACCGATGCGTATTTCACCGGCTCGCTCGACGAGTTCCGCATTTACAATCGCGCTTTGTCTGCCTCCGAGGTTCGTTATCTCGCGGGCGATCGGTAATATGTGTCCCCCGCCCCTCCGGCTGGGAGAGAATCCGCCAGGGGGGCGGGGGCTACAAGGTGAGGTTGAACAGGTTTCAGTGAGGAAGGAAAAACGCTATGTGCAAGAAACTGATTTGTTTGACAACCGTTCTACTATTGTTGGGCCCGGCCCTGGCAAGTGCGGCCAGCCCGGGACCCGTCGGCTGGTGGAAATTCAATGAGACGTCCGGCACCGTCGCCGCCGATTCCGCGGGCGGCAGGAACGGCAAGTTGCTGCCCGCCGACCCGAACGGCCAAGGCCTGGGCCCGCAGTGGGTAGCCGGCAAGTTCGACGGCGGCATTAGGTTCGACGGCTCCAACGACTACGTGGAACTGCCGATCGGGGATCTGATCAACACCCTCGAAAGCACCACCTTCGCGGTGTGGGTCAACTGGGCCGGCAGCAGCACCGGCAGTTGGCAGCGGATTCTCGACTTCGGCTCCGGAACGACGATCTATGCGTTCCTGGCGGCCAACCGGAGCGGGACGCAATCCCCGAGATTCGCCATGCGGAGCGCCACGGTAGGCGAGCAGATTGTGACCGCGCCGTCGGGGGCTCTGGCAACCCCCGGTTGGCATCATCTGGCGGTGGCCATTGACAGTGCGGCCATGCGGTTGACACTGTTCGTCGATGGTGCGGCGGTGGCCAGTGGCGCCACGACGATACTGCCCAAGAACATGGGCGTCACCACCCAGAACTGGATCGCCAGGTCTCAGTATCCGGCGGACGCTTACTACAAGGGCGACGTGGATGAACTCCGCATCTACGATCGGGCACTCACGCAAGACGAGGTCGCCAACGCCATGCAGGGCGGCATGGGTTATGGCGTGGCCACTTCCCCCGTTCCCGCCGACAAGGCAACCAATCTGCTGCCCGACCAAAGCCTGAGCTGGGCGGCGGGACAAACCGGCAAGACACACGACGTGTACTTCGGCACGGTCCGGGACGATGTTGCCAATGCTACCACCGCCAAGCCGCTGGGCGTTCTGGTCAGCCCGGGCCAGGCGGGGACCACCTACATCGCCGGCCGGCTCGCGTTTGGCAAGACTTATTACTGGCGTGTTGACGAGGTTGGCCCGGCCCCCGACTTCACCGTCTACAAGGGGAACGTGTGGTCCTTTGCCGTCGAGCCTTTCGCCTACCAGATCGGCAAGGCCAGCATCACCGCCACGGCCTCCAGCTCCACGAAGGATATGGGGCCCGAAAAGACCATCGACGGCTCCGGCCTGAACGCCGGCGATCAGCACTCGGTCAAGGAAACCGACATGTGGCTCAGTGCGGTAACCGGCGCGCAGCCCACCTGGATTCAGTACGCCTTCGATAAGGTGTATTCGCTGAACAACATGCTCGTCTGGAACTCCAACCAGGCTCTGGAAGCTGTCGTCGGCTATGGCGCCAAGAGCGTTACGGTCGAGTACTCCGTCGATGGGAGCAAATGGTCGACGCTGGGCAAAATCGAGTTCCTCGAGGCCTCCGGCGATCCCACCTACACGGCCAACACCGCCGTGGAGTTCAGCGGCGCCCCGGCGAAGTTCGTGAAGTTGACCATGAACAGCAACTGGGGTGGCATCCTGCCGCAGTATGGCTTGAGCGAGGTTCGGTTCTCCTACATCCCCGTGGCGGCCGTCAACCCCAGTCCGGCTTCCGGCACCGTCGAGCTGGCAGGACCGGTGGCCCTGGGTTGGCGTCCGGGCCGCGGGGTCGTCTCCCACGAGGTATACCTGGGAACCGACAAGAGCAAGTTGCCGCTCGTGGCCACCGTCTCACAGCCCAGCTATCAGGCCGCGGTCGATCTGGACAAGACCTACTACTGGCAGGTCGTCGAGGTCAATGAGGCCGCGAGAACGGCCCGCTGGCCGAGCGATGTCTGGACCTTCAAAACCAAGGAATTGCCGAAGGACGCGGGCGTCGCGAACCTGGCCGCCCTCTATGCGATGGAAGGCAACATCAACGACACCTCGGGCAACGGCCTCAACGGCACACTGAACAACGGGCCCGCATTCATCGACGGCGCCGCCGGCATGGGCAAAGTCCTGTCCTTCGACGGCACCGACGACTATGCGACTCTGCCGATCGGCAACCTGCTGAGCACCCTGTCGGATATCACAGTCGCCACCTGGTCGAACTACTCCGGCGCAGGCGGCGCCTGGCAGCGCATGTTCGATTTCGGCTCGGGCACGACGATCTATCTGTTCCTGACTCCGAACATGGCGTCGAATCAGATGCGCGTCGCCATCCGGACCGCGACCGTGGGTGAGCAGATCATCACCGACGGAGCATTGCCCACCGGCTGGCACCATGTCGCCCTGACGATCGAGAGTGCGACGATGACCATGAAGCTGTACCTCGATGGCGAGATCGTCGCCAGCGGCGCCACCACGCTGCTGCCGAAGAACATGGGGGTGACCACCCAGAACTGGCTCGCGAGATCGCAGTACTCCGCCGATGCCTACTACAGGGGCGCGTTGGACGACTTCCGCATCTACAACAAGGCGTTGTCCAAGGGCGAGATCATGTACCTGGCCGGCAAACGGTAGCAATACAGAGCATGGCTTCCCTGCCTCTTGGGTTCCTCAATAGAGGAAGAGACCCAGGGACGGAAAGGCACAGTAGCGAAGCAGTTCGGGGCCTGCACCAATTCAGTGCAGGCCCTGCTGTTGTTTCCAATCGCCGTCCGATGCCGGGCACCACGCTTTGAATTCCTCAGCGGGGCTGATTCCGCGCGGAGCTCGGCATCGCCTGGAGGTTTCGCTGGATCAAGTCGACGCGCTGCTGCACGCAGGCGGCGGATCGCAGCGGGTCGCGCGGCGTGTGCTTGCAGTAGTCCACCAGCTTCTCCACCGTCGTCGTGACGACGTGACATCGCGTGTCGCTGGAGGCGTAGTAAACCAGGACCTGCCCGTTGCCGCGGGCGACCCAGCCGTTGGAGAAGGTGACGTTGGAGACGTCGCCGACCCGCTCCTCGTCGCGCGGGGCCAGCAGGTAACCGCCCGGCTCATGGATGAGCCGGCTGGGGTCGTCAAGGGCGGTCATGAAAGCGTAGAGGACATAGCGCAGGCCCGCCGCCGTGTTGCGGACGCCGTGCGCCAGTTGCAGCCAGCCTTCGGCCGTCTTGATCGGCGCGGGGCCCAGGCCATTCTTGGCTTCCATGATCGTATGGTACTTGCGGTCGTGAACGATCTTCTCAGGACCGATCGCGGCGTGCTCCATGCTATCCGCCAGCGCCCAGCCGATCCCGCCGCCGGAGCCGGCCTCGATGAAGCCATCCTGCGGGCGGGTATAGAACGCGTACTTGCCGTTGACGAATTCCGGGTGCAGAACGACGTTGCGCTGCTGCGGGGACCGGGTCCTAAGATCGTCGAACCGCTGCCAGATCTTGAGGTCCTTCGTGCGGGCGATCCCGCACTGGGCGACGGCGGACGACAGGTCACCGCGCGGAGCGTTGGGGTCCTTGCGCTCCGTGCAGAACAGGCCGTAAATCCAGCCGTCCTGGTGCCGGACGAGCCGCATGTCATATACGTTGATGTCGGGGTCGCTGGTTTCCGGCATGACCAGCGGGTAATCCCAGAAGCGGAACCGGTCGGTGCCGGTCGGGCTTTCCGCGATGGCGAAGAAGCTCTTGCGGTCGGTGCCCTCGACGCGGACCACCAGGCAGATATTGCCGTCCAGCTCAATGGCCCCGGGATTGAAAGTGCTGTTGATGCCCAGCCGCTCCATCAGGTGCGGATTGGCTTGGTGGTTCAGGTCGTACCGCCAGAAGACAGGCGTATGCTCGGCCGTCAGCACCGGATGCTTGTACCGGTCGAACACCCCGTTGCCGCCCTCGGCGATGCGATTGGGCTGATTGATGAGAGCCTCGTACTCCGCGAACAGCTTTCGCACGCGTTCATCGAATTGGTCGTGGGTCATGCTCAACTCCTCTTGGAATCTACTATTTACTATTTACGATTGGGTCGAAACTCCAAGGAGCAAGCAGTGGCCCGCCGCAAAGCCAAATAGTAAATCGTAAATCAAAAATCGTAAATTCGTTTGATGATCTCCAGGCAGCAGCGGCCGTTGTGGTACGGGCATTTCCAGGGCGACACCTTGGGCTGGGATGGGTCGGGTGTGCCGTCGGGCCGGATGCACCAGAACCACTCGCCGTGCTTGTGATCTACCACGCGATCCTGGATGAACTGCCAGCACCGTGCGGCGGCTTCCCGCAGCGAGCTGTCGCCGGTAAGCTGCCAAGCGTTGTAGAACCCGACGACCGCCTCGGCCTGCGGCCACCATTCCTTGTTCGCATTTGTGATCCGCCCGTCCCGGCCTTCGTAGAATAAACCGCCGTCCGTGTCCAAGCCCTCTGCAAGCACAGTCCGTGCGATCTTCGTCGCAAGGACCCGCACCTCAGCCAACAGGGGCTTGTCGCCCAGGACCTCCGCCGCCTCGCACAGAAGCCAACTTCCTTCGATGTCATGGCCGAAGGTGTAGCTGTCGGACCTCGGCGTCCACGCTTCATCGAAGAAGTGCCGGAAGTGAGTCTGTTGGGCATTGAGGATGTGCCGCCGGAAAAGATCAATCAGCTCGCGCAGACGGGCGGCGAGCCGGGGCTGCGGCCACACCCGCAGCAGGTTCGTATACCCCTCCAGGACATGGAGGTGGTTGTTCATCGACTTTTTCTCGTTCATGTCCTTGTCGCTGAGCCGCATGTCCTCGCAAGGCTTCCAATCGCGGGACATGGCTTCGAAGTAACCGCCATGCGGCTCGTCATGCGCGTGGGCCTCGATCAGATGGAAGACATCGGCGGCTTGCCTGAGAGCACGAGGCTCGTTGAAGACGCGAACGTACTCGGCCAACGCATAGAGGCAGAATGCCTCGCCGTAGACTTTCTTTTTGTCATCGAGCACGGCGCCGTCCGGATCGAGCTCCCAGAAGTAGCCGCCGTGCTTCTCGTCAAGAAAATGGTGCGTCAGGTATTCATAAGCCCGATGGGCCAGGGCGCGATCCTGATCGTCTTTCGTGTACGCATACGCAGCGGAGAACGTCCAGAGGATGCGCGCGTTGAGGATCAACCCCTTGGGCGCGTCCTCCTGCACCCGAAGGTCGTTGGACATCTGCCCGATGAAGCCGCCCCGGCGCTCATCGACCGTAAGCCGGCGCCAGAAGGGAAGGATGTTCTCGAGCAGCTCCTGCCGCGCACTCTCTGCCAACTGCCTGTCACTCAGCGCGGCCATGATCGACCTCAACCCTCGAAAGCTGTGCGTCCGCCAGGAATTCGATCTTCACATACTCGCTGCCCGGCTGAGTGGGATCCGCCGAATAGAGCTGAGCCTTCCAGAACCCATAGGCATCTTCGCCATGGGTCGCCGTCCTGGAAATCACTGCCTCGACGGGGCCAAATGTGCGACCGTCTTTTGAGAAGAGAATCCGGATGGCCGGCTGGCTGGACTGCGTGAAGAGAAAGACCCTCACGGCCTGGATGCCACCCGGTCCCCGGTAGATGACGGCGCTCTTGGTCTGGCCCGAGAGCCGATGGCAATCCTCCTTGAACTTGCGTGCCTGGTTATCGACGAACTGGAGATTGCCCTCCTTCACGAAGATCCGCGAGTCGTTCCACAGCTCATCGACCAACGTCCGATGCGTCACGCGGACGGGACCCACCACGTTCGACGGTTCCGAGGCGCCGGATGGGTTGCGGGCGATCACGCGATAGAAATACGTCTCGCCCGGCCGGACCGACTCATCCGCGAAAAGCGGGCGGTACTGGACCTGGGCGTCGGATACGTCCGTGCCGACGACCACCCAGGGACCGCGGGACATTTCGGAGCGTTCCACATCGTAAGAGCTTGCTCCGACGGCGCCTTGCCAAGTCATCTGGCCACCCTCGGTGACGGAGAGCAGACGGGGTGCCTGCGGCTTGGGCAGTGGTGGCGCGGTCAGCCCTTGAATCGCGAAGGCTCGCTCCCGTACGAGCTGCATCAGCCGGCGCTCATCGTACTTCTCGCCAATCGGGAAGCCGGGCCAGTGATAGGCCTTGAAGTAGTCGCCGCCGGCCGGCTCGTGGTGCCAGTAGAAGCCCCCGTCCTGACTGCGATACCGCAGGCTCCACAACAGCGCCCCTGTCAGCCTCTGCTCCATGACGGTATCCATAACCGCACAGAGAGCTTCGGTGCCAAGGAAGCCGAACTCGCCGACGAAATAGGGCTTCTTGCCCTTCGCCATCTTCGCGCTTTCGAGGATGTGGCCAATCATCGCCCGCGGGTCCTTCTCATAGTGGTGGGTCTGGACGAAGTCGATGTTCTGGTCCTCCAGCGAGGAGGCAAGCAGCGTCTCGCGATGGGTGCCGTCGAGGACCAGATGTTGCGAGTCCAGGCTCTTGATATGAGCAGCGATCTGCTTGGTCCACGCCGGGGGGCTGTGCAGCTCGTTGCCGGTTTCCCAGGCGAGGATCGCTTTGTCATCCCGATAGCGAACGCCCGTCACGGTGTTCACGCGGCTGACCACGAACGTGACGATGCCCTTGAAATCCTCGATCAATTGCGGATCGGTCCAGACCACATCGGGCTTCTTGCCACGAAAGGCCGCCAGCTCGGCCACGCCGCCCCACCAGCTCCACTGGTCCACGAACGGAATGATGAGGCGCACATGATGCCGGTGGGCCGCCGCAATCACCTGGTCGAGGGCCTTGAAAGCCTCTTCATTGAATTGTCCGGGTCCGAGGATGTATCGCGGCAGGTCGGCCGGGTCGTCCGCCTTCTTCACCGCCAGCGTGTAGGTGCGAACGACCTGTCCGCCCATCTGCTCGATTGCCCCCAGGGCATCGTTGATCTCAAAGGCATCCGGCAGGCGGAACGGCATGCTACAACCGAATCGCATGTCGTCTTCAACGTAGTGCAGGTTGGGAATGTTGAAGGAGATGAAACGCAATTCGCGATCCCCGTCCTTGAGCATGTCGCCATCGCGGCGCACGAAATTCTCGAACGCCTGCTTCTCGGCTCCCTGGGCCGTGCCCGCGAGGCACATGACGACAAACACAACGCATCCAACGAGGAAACGAATCATCCGAGAGTACTTGCGGGAACACTCAAAAGACATAGGTCACTCCTTCCTGTAGTGAGAAGGTGTGCATGGCACACCCTCCGAAGGTCGCACGGGCGGTCAATGGATGGCGGCGTCCAATCAGCCACCGGCAACTTCCGACCGTACGGGTGCCATCCCGGCCTCTTCGTCCAACTGGTCGTACCAGCTCTTTTTGAGAATCCACGACGTCAGCACGACAACGCCGGCCACGACCGCCGCGGCCCGCCAGTTCAGCAGGACAACGTACATGGGCAACAGCACCAGCGAGGTCTGCCAGACGGTGCCGACAACGACGTTGAACATGTCGCGGCCGAAATTCTGATTCCTCTGGAAGCCGGGGTCGAGGGCAACCACTTTCTTATGAACCGGCCCCCAGAACCCCCACGGCCGGACGCTGCAATAGAACGACATCAACGTCTTCTCGTCGGTCGGTTCACTGGCGTACGTGCCGACGAGGCAGCCCGCCAAGGACAAGGCGAACAGCACCGGAAAATAGTACAGGGCAAGCATCTCCTGGAAGACCAGCGGGAAAACCAGGGCTGGAACCAGGCCCGCGACCATGCCCCAGAAGTACCCGTGCCCATTGAACCGCCACCAGTACCACTTGAGCAGGTTGGAGGCGACATAGCCGCCATAGAGCCCGGCGACGATCCACTGTAACAGGCTGTTGACATCCTGTGCGAAGACGCCAAGCAAAACCGACACCACCACGATGATGATGCCCGTGGTGTAGCTGATCACGGCCGTCTGGCGGTTGCTTGCATTCGGGCGGATGTACTTGAGGTACAGGTCGTTGACAATGTAGGCCTGGGCGGCGTTCAGGGTGCCGGCGAACGTGCCCAAAAACGCGGCCAGAAGGCCCGCGAGCAGACAGCCCAGCAGGCCGACCGGCACGAACTCATTGATCGCCGAGGGCAGGATCTGCTCGAAGTCGATCTGGCCTTTGACGATCAGGTTCAGCTTGCCGTAGTACAGGAGGCCCAGCACGGCGAAGCCGACCACCATCAGATACCGCACCGGCATCAGGACGATGGAGACGAAACCGCTCATCATTGCCGCCTCGCGAGGGCTGCGGGTCGCGAGGATTTTCTGCATGTCATAGTTGGGTGCGGGTCCGGCGGCGCTGGCGCCGATCCCCTTGAACAGCATCAGCATCATGATGATGCTGAACCAGGAGAACTGGTCACTTCTGATCTTGTTATTGACCTCGTTGATGATGCCGGTCCAGTCCAGGCCAAGCGTCCAGCCGAAGAAGGGATTGTGCCATCCTGCCGGCACGGCCAAGTGTTGTGAGGATAGCTCGTGCATCGCGATCCCGGCGATGATGACAGCCGCGACGGTCATGATCGAGTACTGCACCAAATCGGCCAGCACGATGCTGCTCATGCCGCCGACGATCGTGTAGAAGACGGCGACAATCGTGAAGGCCATGCCGTACACGTGCGGCACGTACTGGGCCGGCACGTCGAACGGCACATAGGGCGAGACGACCTCCCAAGGGATGAAGATCTGAATGAACTTGCCCAAACCGACGAAGCCGTACGCCATGAAGCCCAGGCAGCCGATAATCGCAAAGATTACAACGATCATGTGGGACAATCGCGCCCCGAGGCCGCCGCCGAAGCGGGTGCCGATCCACTGGGCGCCGGTCGTGACATTGGAGCGCCGCAGCCAGGCCGAGAGGTAGATCATCAGGAAGATCTGGTTGAACGTCGGCCACAACCACGGCAGCCATACGCTCTTGAGCCCGTAGACGAACATGATCGTCACCAGCCACATCGTGCCGGAGATGTCGAACATGCCGGAGGCGTTGGACAGGCCCAGGAGGTACCAGGGCAGCTCTTTGCCGCCGAGCAGATAGGAGTTGAGGTTCTTCGACGCCCGCCGGCTGAACAGGACGCCGATCAGGCTGACGGTCAGCAGGTATCCGAGAACTATGGCGACATCGATCCCGTGTAGCTTCATGCGAAGGCTCCTACAACCGGTCGTTGGCCCGCCCTCGGCCCGCAGCGCCGCTGCGCGTCGGGGGACGGACGGCTATTCCATACCCGCTTTGGCATCCCGCGTCAATGAGGCCAGCCGGTCTTTCGAGATCGCCAGGACCTTGAGGCGATTCAGCCCACCGACCTTCTTGTCGCCGGCGCAGTAGGCCAGGAGCACCCGTTCCTCCAGAAACGCCATCGCCGTGTAGCAGTACCAGCCGTCGGGATCGCCCTCGATGATCCGGGACGGGCCCCAGGTCTTGCCCTCATCCTTGCTGAGGGCCAGGCACAGCGGCGTCCGGCGGCCGGCGGGGTAGGGATGAGCTCCGGAGTGGTCGTTCCAGGCACAGAGCAGTTCCCCCGTCCAGGGGATTCGCTTGATGCTGGCGGGACTCAGAGGTGAGGCCAGAGCGGACGGCTCGGCTTTCGACCAGGTCTCGCCGCCGTCCTGGGAATAGCAGACATACTGACTGGCGGCATTGGTTCGCATGTACATCATCAGTCGTCCATCTTTGAGATCGATGACGCCCGGTTCCTGCACGGTGATGCGCCGGCCGTCCGGGGCATAGCCCTGAAACGAGCCCTTGCTGCGCCGCCAGGTCTTGCCGTTGCCGTCGGAAAGGTAGCACATGATCACCCCGGCCGAGTCCCGTTTGCGGCCCGGCCCCTGGTGCCAGGCCACGGGCAAGACCAGCCTGCCACTGTGTAACTGGACGGCGCGGTCATTGTTGAGAACGTAATAGCCTACTTCGTCCGTGATGCAGACGGTCGGCTCGCTCCAAGTCTGGGCCTCATCCGCCGAAATACACATCAGCGGCCGGCAATCCTCCTCCGACGCCTTATGCAGGTAGAACAGGGCGATTTCGCCGCCGGCCAGCCGCAATAGCGACACCGACATGACGTTGAGCCCGCCCGTATGCGGGACCACGATCTTGTCGCCGCTCCAGCTTTGGCCGCGATCCTGAGAAACGCGCATGGCCAGATCGGCTGCCGCGTCGTCGCTCCCGCCGCCGGTGAACCGGGTGTAGATCAGACACAACCGCCCATCCTTCAACTCGATGATGTCCCCCTCGGAGTTGCGCGGGTTGTCCTTCGTCGGCTCTATGGTCAACGAGGTCTGCGTTCCCGCGTCGGCTGCCGGGGTCTTGGCAAAGAAGTAGATCAGCAATACACCCAGACAAAGCCGCGTCCAGATTGTGAATGAGTCCTTGAACATCCGACCGCTTATGCTATCTTCTGGGTCACCCGAACTCAACAGGCGTTCGGAGAATCGTGCGTGTCCTGAGGAGATGGCCCAATGATGCCACACATATCCCGGCGTTCCGCTTTGATCCGAGCGACAGCCTCCGCGTTCCTCCTATTGCTTTGTCCGTGTGTCCGGGCGGCCGGACAGCCGGCTTCCGATACGCCCGAGAACAGTGCACGTCCTCGCCTGTTTTTCACACCCCAGAAGTTGTCGCGACTCCAGCAGCGAATCGAACAGGATGAGCGTTTCCGCGAGGCGTGGCTACGCATCAAGGAACGGGCCGACCGCCAGCTCAAGGAGCAACTCGTCTCGAAGGAATACGCCGAGGGAGGAACCGGCCAGCACGGCAACTACAACGCCCCGAGCAGTCAAATCGCCAACATGGCTTCGACACTCGGCCTGGCCTATCGAATGACCGGCAACAAGGAATACGCACAGAAACTCAAAGAAGCACTCCTTCACCATGCCAAGCTCGCGCGATGGGCCGGCGATGCGGGCAACGTGCCGCCTTGGCACTCGGAGCTGAGCACGGCCCGGTTCTGTTTCGGCTATGCGGTGGGCTACGACTGCATCCATGACTACCTGAGCGAGCCGGAGCGTGCGTCCATCGCGCAGACCATGATCCGGCTGGGCATTCTGCCAACCCTCAACGATTGGGTGCTGCCCGGTGAGCGGATTCACGCCCTGGATTCGATGGGGCACAACTGGTGGAGCGTGTGCGTCTCGATGGCAGGCTTGGCGGCGCTGTCGCTTCTGGGTGATGAGCCCCAGGCCGGGCAATGGGTGCAGGAGGTCTCGGAGGCGTTCCCGGAGTGGTTTTCGTACCAGGGGAACGTCCTTCAGAACAAGTCGCTGAACTTCGACCGCAACGGAGCTTTCTACGAGAGCGTCAATTACGCCGAGTATGCCCTTTCCGAGTACCTGCTGTTTCGCCTCGCTTACACGAATGTCTATCGTAACGCCAAGCCACCCGAGATCCCCCTGCTGAAAACGGCCGGCGACTTCTTCATTCAGACATGCTACCCGACCACGACTTCCATGCTATCCGTCGATTTCGGGGACAGCAGTCTGCGCACCACCGGAGCGAAAACGCTTCGTCTGCTCTTGGCAAACGGCTACCAGGCCCGGGCCTACGACTGGTATCTTGGCCGGACGAATCCGGGGCTCGACGACCCGGTTGGACTGGTCTACTCTGAAGCCCGACCGATGACGCGTCCCCCCGACGGTCTGCCCTTGTCGGTCCTCTATCCCGACATTGGCTGGGCGGTCCTGCGGTCCTCGTGGCAGGACAACGCCACCATGCTGGCCGTCAAATCCGGATTCACCTGGAACCACGCCCATCCGGATGCCGGCTCGTTCATCCTGTTCCACGAGGGCAAGCCTGTGGTTATCGACTCCGGCAGTTGCTCGTACAGCCGGCCGGAGTACTCCAGCTACTACCGCCAGAGCAAGGCCCACAATGTCGTCCTGATCGACGGCCAAGCCCAGAATCCGGAAGATTGCAGCCGGGGCGACCGGGGCGTCACAACTCCGGGGCGGCTGCCCGATATGCTCGATCTGGCGGGCGTCCGATACGTCTTCGCCGACGCCACCGGGCCAACCTCGTGGAAGTTCTCGCGAAACTATCGTCACTTCGTGTGGATCGACGACGTCCTGCTGGTCTTCGACGACATTCGGACCCACGAGCCGGGCAAGCTCGAATGGCTGCTGCACTACGAAGGCTTGATGCAGCCAAACGGCTCGGATCTGGTCCTATCCAATGAAGGGGCCAAAGTCACCGTCCGCCCACTATTCCCACAGGGCATGCAGGTGGTGGAGAAAGAGGGCCTTAAGGACCACGACCCCGATAAGAAAGTGACGTATCTCGCCCTATCGCCCGAAGGCACAATGCGGGAGGCGAAGTTCGTCGTGGCCATCGCACCGATGCGAAACACCGAGGGGGATCACACGCCCCGCATTGAGCCATTGACTGCCGACAACGCCATTGGCGCCCGTATCCGCGGCGACAAAGCGGTCACCGATGTCTGGCTGAACCTGATGGCCGATGGCCGGCGCATGCACCGCAATAGTAACAACATCATCGACAGCTGGGACACAGACGCCTATCTGATCGCGCTGACCCGGCCGGCCGACGCTGGTGAGAGCGATCCCGATTCCATCACGCGATGTTTCGTCGCATGTGGCAGCTACCTTCGCAAGAGCGGGAAGGTCACGCTCCACTCGCTCTCGAAAACCGACGCAGTGTTCACATGCCAGGACCCGGAGATGAGAATCGCCGTGCACGGCCAGCCCGTCACAACGGTCTCGATCCGGGCAACCGCCAAGCCGCACTCCGTAAGCCTCAACGGCCACCAGGTCGATTCAGCTTACGATGCCCAGAACAAGACCATCACCATCCGGGGCACGATACGCGAGTGACCCGTCACAGGTTCCAGCCTTCGCGGTAGGCGGTCCGGATGTACTGGTTCGCCTCCGGCAGGTTCGTCACTTTCATGCTGGGACCGTCCCACTCGATCCTGGCATCGACCCGCTTGGCGACGTTGCCGAGCAGGCAGATTTCGGTGAGCAGACCGGAATACTCGAAGTCCGCCCCGGCCCGCTTTCCCGCCTTGCAGGCCCGCACCCAATCCTGCTCGTGAGAGCCTTCCACCCGCGGGAGGGTCTTGGCAGGCAGCTTGTACTCCTTCATCCGACTCTCGGGGATGAGCCGAGGGTCCTCGCCGTAGACGCCGCCAACGAGCTTGCCCTTGGCGCCCTTGAACAATGAGCCGCCTTCCACGTTCCCCATGCGCCGGCCGTCCTCCAGTTCCGGCGGCCTGGGGGCGCGGGTGCCTTCGTACCACGTCAGCTTGACCGGGGGCAGGCCTTCCCGAGCTGGGAATTGGTACGTCACGACAGAGACGATGGGATGGGTGTCCGAATTGAGGTCCAGCGACGTGGCCTCGATGCTGGTCGGATGGCCCAGCTTCAGCGCCCAGACGACGGGGTCGAGCGTGTGAGCGCCACGATCCCCCATCATGCCGCAGCCGAAATCCCACCAGCATCGCCACACGCCCGGGTGGTACGCCGGATGATAGGGCCGCTGTGGGGCGGGACCGAGCCACAAATCCCAGTTCAGCGTCGCCGGGGCCGGCGGCGTATCCTCAGGCCGGCGGCTCCATTTGGAGCTCCAGTACGCATGCCCGAAGGGGTAATACGACAGGCTGCACCAGGCATCGACCTCGCGCACTTCACCAATAGCACCGTCCCAGATCCACTCGCAAATCAGCCGGCCGCCTTCGCCGGAATGGCCCTGGATTCCCATCTGGGTTGTCACACCGGTTTCGCGTGCGGCCTTCGCCAGCATCCGCGCCTCATAGACATCGTGGGTCAGGGGCTTCTGGCAGTAGACGTGCTTTCCCCGCCGCATCGCCTCCATCGAGATGACCGCGTGCGTGTGATCGGGCGTCGCAATCATCACGGCGTCGATACTCTTCTCCTTGTCCAGCATCTCGCGAAAGTCCGTGTACACCTTCGCCTGTGGATACTTCTTGAACGTCCCGGCGGCATACACGTGGTCCACGTCACACAGGGCTACAATATTCTCGCTTTCGAGCTGGCTCAGATTGCTCTTGCCCATTCCGCCCACGCCGATACCGGCGATGTTGAGCTTCTCGCTGGGGGCCATGTGCCGCGCGCCGCCCAGAACATGCCTCGGCACGATGGTGAACGCCGCGGCGGCCGCTGTGGTGCCAAGGAAACGACGCCTGCTGATGTGCTGTCCTGACATCGGAACACCTCCTGTTAATTCGTCTGTCGTGCGATTGATGCCGCGGGACTCGGCTGGTAGTATGGTACCATATCCTGGGTTCACACGCCAATCGAGGAATCCTATGAAACGGCAAAGTCATTCCGTTGTGTTCGTGCAGATGGCTGTGGCTCTCACCGCTTTGGCGGCATCGGCCTCGGCCGCCGAGTTGCGTGTGCCCGGCTTCACCGCCTATCTCGATCCGGATGGGCGAGGGGCGCGCGTTTCGCAGCGATCCGGCATCGTCGGCTGGACCGATCCCGCGACCAAGGTGCTCTGGTTCGGCCAGATCAAGACCCCGGGCCAGCTCGACTGCTCCATATCGTTGCGGCTGCCAAAAGATGCGACGTCCAGGCTGCGATTGAGCGTCGCGGGCCAGTCGCGTGAAGCGACGGTGAAGGGCGTTGATGCCAATTCAGTAACAACCGACTTCGGCTCCTTCGACATCGCCCAGGTGGGGTATCAGCGTTTCACCCTGGAATCGCTCAATCCGCCGGGCCAGCCTTCCGGCGACGTTGACGCTCTGGTTCTCAACGGCCCGGCGACGCAGGATGCACATTTCAATCTCAAGTCCCGCCGCAACGCTGCCTCGGTGCACCTGATGTATCCGGTGGACAAGGAGACGAAAGTCGAGGCGTTCTATTGCGAGATGACGGGGTTGGAAGATCCGGTCTGGACATACTACATGGCCTGCGGCTGGCACCGGGGCTACTTTGGCATGCAGGTCAACAGTCTCACCGAGCGGCGGATCATCTTCAGCGTCTGGGACAGCGGCGGCGAGGCCGTCGATCGCGGCAAGGTTGCCGACGAAGATCGCGTCAAGCTCGTTGCCAAAGGCGAAGGCGTCCAGGCCGGCGACTTCGGCAACGAAGGCACCGGCGGCCACAGCCACCTGGTCTACGCCTGGAAGACCGGCGAGAAGCAGCGATTCCTCGTCACCGCCAAGCCCACCGACGCCGCGCACACGATCTACGCCGGCTACTACTTCCACCCGGACAAGAAACAGTGGGTCCTGATCTCCAGTTGGAAAGCCCCGAAGGAGGGCGGCTATCTCCGCCGGCCATACAGCTTCAGCGAGAACTTCGGCGGCAACAACGGCCACCTGCTCCGCAAGGCCCTCTACGGCAACCAGTGGATTCGCACGGCGGAAGGCCAGTGGATCGAGCTGACGACGACCACCTTCAGCCACGATCCGACGGGCAAGGCCGACCGGCTCGACCGCTTCATGGGCGTGGAAGACGGCCAATTCTTCCTCTCTCACGGCGGCTTTGTCCCCGGCTTCACCCAGTACGGCGAGAAATTCACCCGCCCGCCCACAGGCAAAGCCCCGTCGGACATCGTGTTGCCGGAATAATCCCGTCTTCTTGCCGCCATGTAGCCCAGCCGCCCTCGGCTGGGGAATCAAAGGAACCACCTCCGGGGGTGGGGGAGCCACCGAGTCTATTGGAACAGCTTCGGCGCCAGCTCGGCGAGGTAGATTCGCCAGACGGGCCAGCTATGGTTGCCGTCGGTCAGATGCCACTCGTGGTGGATGTCTTTCTCCTTGAGCGTCGCGATGAACTCCTGGTTGCGCTGGAGCAGGAAATCGTCTTTGCCGATACCGATCCAAAGCAGCTTTAACTTCTCGTTCGCGGCGGCCGGGTCGTTCAGGAAGCCGGCAATAGCCTCGCGGGACGGCGCAGAGGAGCTGAAGCCCGCGACCCAAGCGAAGCGGTCCAGATGGTTCAGGCCGATGGTGAGCGACTGTCCCCCGCCCATGCTCAGACCTGCAATGGCGCGGCTGGCGGTATCCGTTTTGACGCGGTAGTTCGCCTCCACGAACGGCATGACGTCCTCCAGCAGGTCCCGCCCGAAGGCCGTCGTGTTGTCCTGAGGGCCGCCCGCACGCCCGCCGACGGCCGCGTGGCCATCCATCATCACCACCACCATCGGCCGGGCGCGGCCCTGGGCGATCAGGTTGTCGAGAATCCAGTGGGCCTTGCCGTGCGCGACCCAGGTCGCCTGGTTGTCACCACTGCCATGCTGCAGGTAGAGCGTCGGGAAGCGGGCGTCCATCTGCTTGTCATAGGCCGGGGGCGTGTAGACGGCCAACTCGCGCAGGCGGCCCAGTGACTTGGAGAGGTAGGTGTGCTGACGCACCACGCCGTGCGGGACATCCTGGAAATCATGCAGCAGCGGCGGCTGGCCGGGGATGTGGAGGATGCTGGTGCGCGGCTCGCGCATCGGCTTGATCGCCGGATTGCCGGGGTCGATCATCTGCAAGCCGTCCACCTGAAAACTGTACTCCCAGACGCCCGGCGCGATGGGGCCGACCGTAACGCTCCAGATGTCATTGGCATCCTTGGTCATCGGTGCACGGCCGTTGGGCCACTGCCCGGCGACGACGACCTCCGTGGCCTTGGACGCGCGGAGCTGGAATGTCACCCGGCGGTCCGCCAAAACCTGAGCAGATCGCACAGACGGAGGTCTTTGTCCTCGCCTCGCCGAGGCGGTACCGGCGGGCGGTTGAGCCGCCAGGATCTCGGCGGCAAATCCAATGATCGCGGTATTCAACAGGACAAACAGACAGAAGCGATTCGACCTCATGGTCACCTCCATTGCCGGCGGTCCCGGCGCAGCGTGTACAGTTCACACCCGTGAGCACAACGCCAGGATTCTACCACCCCGCCACCACCTGTCCATAGCTCGTTACGGCTGGTAGAATGAAGGCGTGTGCAGAAGAACACCACTGAACTTGTCAGGAGTGTGACAATGACCTCAAAGGCAGTGCTTTCGTCCGGACTGATTCTTCCCGTGCTTGTCCTCGCAGGCATTTCAACCGCACAATTGACGAACTCGCTGCGCGATCCCGGCAGCGGTACTGCGAAAGTCGAACACACTCCGAACTCGACGGTCATTCCTCAGTACGAGGTGTTCGAGATTACCTTCGGTCACGAGAATCAGTACGAGAACCCTTTCTTCGACGTGACGATCGACGTCGCGATGACTTCGCCGTCTTCGAAACAAATCCAGGTCGGGGGCTTCCACTACAAGCCGGGCCAGTGGAAGGCGCGATTCGCACCGTGGGAACTGGGCCGATGGACATATCAGTTCGTCTTCAAGAACGCCCAGGGGCAGACCACGGCCGGTGACGGCGCCTTCACCTGCATCAAGGGCCGAAGGCCCAATCCCGGCTTTGTCCGCCGGCATCCGGAGAACCCCTATCGCTTCGTGTTCGACGATGGGACACCCTACTTCCCCATCGGGGTGCAGGACTGCTGGGGCGACAACAATCACAATGGCTCCGTGCTCGACGAGTTCTCGATGGAGGGTCCCTTTCGAACCGACCTCAAGAATCCGCCTTCGCTTCCAGCGGGTCCTATGTTCGTGCGAGGCCCCTCCTCCAACCCCCAAAACGCCGATGTCTTTTTCCGGTCCTTCGGGCAGTGCGGCTTCAACCTGTATCGCTTCTCCCAGAAGAACTGCTCGTACGATCTCTATCGCGATCTGGACCACTATCTCGCCCCGGAAGGGACCATGACGGACGAGCTGCTTCAGTATGCACGCAAATACGGCTTCCGCATCTTCTACGGCCTTTTCGGCTACCAGCCGGTTTTCAACAAGGAGCCGGACAACGCGGACGGGCTCGCCAAGATCAAGCGATTCATCAAGTACAGCGTGGATCGCTGGGGAGCCTACGTGGACTTCTGGGAGTTTCTCAACGAGCAGCACGCCGACGACCGCTGGTACGAGACCATGGTCCCCTACCTGCGATCCATCGACCCGTATCGCCATCCCATCACCACAAGCTGGGAACGACCCAACCTTGACGGGATTGAGATCAACGCCCCGCACTGGTATCAGCGGGAGGACGAGCTTGACTCGGACCGCATCACCGCCACGAAGGCCAAGGAGTGGAAGAAATCCGGCAAGCCGGTCGTCGTCGGTGAGCAAGGCAACCACATCGACAAGAGCAAACCGGTGCCACCGGGCGTCGGTGGCGTGTGGGACGACCGCTCCGCCTTGCGCATGCGGATTCGCAACTGGACGGCGTTCTTCAATGAAATCGCCTTCGTCTTCTGGAACACCAGCTATGCCCGGGACGGCCACTTCATGAACATCTGGCTCGGCCCCAAGGAGCGGCAATACGTCCGGGCCATGCAGGACTTCGCCTATCGGCTCGACAAGGATGTCCGGGTCCACACGGTCACTGTCTCCCAGCCCGGTGCCGTCCGAGGCTATGCCCTGGCCTCCCAGCACAGGGCGGGAGTCTACCTGCATCATTTCAAGGACCACACGACGCGGATGGAGAACCTGCGGATCGAGGTGGATCTGCCGGGCGGGACAAAAGGATACTGGTACATTCCCGAGGATGGCTCGGCTGTCAAGATTGTCGATATCTCCGCAGGGATGAACCAGCTCGATGTTCCGCCCTTCACGGTAGATATCGCGCTGCTCGTCACGCCCGACGGGGCTCCCGACATCGACCACGACGGCCGGCCCAACCATCTGGATGCCGATGACGACAATGACGGCGTGCCGGACGATCAGGACGCCTTTCCCCTCGATCCATCCGAATGGGCAGACAAGGACGGAGACTGGATTGGGGACAATCTCGACGCGGACGACGACGGCGACGGCACGCCCGATGATGACAACAAGAACGGAATCCCGGACTACAAAGAGATGGACCTGGACGGCGACGGTGTGAGCCGGGCCGGCGTCATCCCGTGGGATGCCTTCCCCCTGGATTCGAAAGAATGGCGGGACACCGACGGTGATGGTATCGGCGACAACAGCGATCCCGACGACGACAACGACGGCTTCACCGACATCCAGGAGCGGCAAGCCGGCACCGACCCGTTGGACCCGCTGCGGTTTCCAACGGAATGATACGCACTGCGATTGAAGACCTATCCTGGGTGCCATGCTTACGCTTGCATAAGCATGTTTTGTGCATCGCGTCGAACATGTCTACGCAAGCGTAGACATGGCACCCTGCACATGACACGACCTACAGGACCTCGAGCGGTTCGAAGCGCCCGCCGAGCACGGCCTCGCTATCGAAGCCCAGCCATCGGTCCAGCACGGTCGCATAGACCCTGCGGAAGTCGGTGTGCAGCTTCAGGGCGCCTTTGTCCAGGTCGGTGAGACTCGGATGCGGACCCAGCAGGCCGCCTTTGACTTTGCCGCCGGCGAGGAATACAGGAGCCGCGGCGCCGTGGTCCGTCCCCCGACGGCCGTTTTCCTTGACGGTCCGGCCGAACTCGGAGAACGTCATCAAAAGGACATGGTCCAACTGCTTGTCCCGCTTCAAGTCATAGACAAAAGCGGCGATGGACTCGGCCAATTGGTGCAGCATGGCACAGTGGTTGCCCAGTTGGTTGGCGTGGTTGTCGAACCCGCCGATTCCGCCGCCGCCCAGTTCCGCGAAGAAGACGCGAATGCCAATGTCGGCACGAATGAGCTGGGCAATCGTGCGAAGGTCCCCCGCAAGCCCAAAGGCGGGATAGTCGGTCGAGCCGCCGGCAGCCTTGACTATCGCCTCGACCCGTTCGCTCTTGGCCCGAGCCTCCAGGTCGCTCTGTCGCAGGAATTGCAGGAAGGGATTGTCCGTAGAGTTGGCTGTGCCCGCCAACCTTCCCGAATATGGGCTACGGATGATGAGGTCCTCTGGAGACCGGATCGACGAGACAACCGCATTCTCGGCATTCAAGGCAAACGGCCGGGCGATGGGACCGACAAATACGGCGGTGGTATCCGCCCCGGTCGGACTCCAGGCGCGATCGACCATGCGGCCCAGCCAGCCCGTCTGTCGTTGGGGTTGCTGGGGATCGGCGGTGTGCCACATCCGCATCGCACGCTCGTGGTTCTGATCCGAAATCGGAGAACCGACACCCTGGACGATGCTCAAATAGCCATCTTTGTACAGCCGCAGGAAGGCTTCCATCCGCGGATGAAAGCCCAGCGATGAGTCGATCTTGTGCAACTCGCCCGTCGGCAAGCGAAGGGTGGTGCGGTTTCGGCCATACTCATCGTCCGCGTACGGGACCACGGTATTCAGGCCGTCATTGCCGCCGGTAAGTTGTAAGACCACCAGGACCGTGTCGCTGTTACGGCGTCGCGGCGTCGAAGCCGCCGCCGAGCGAATGAGCCAATCCGGGGCCGCCGAGCCCAGGGACATCAGCGTCGAAGTCCCGAGGGCGGCCCGCAAGAAATCACGTCGGGTGTGCGACATAGCATTTGCTCCCATGTCTACGCCAAATGATACTCAGGCAAAGTCATCACCGCATGCGCAAGACGCCGCAGCATGACTCCCGGCTCGCCGTCTGCTGTGGGCGTCCGCGCGGTTTGAAACAAAGCCTCACGAATAGCAGGTTCGAGGTCGTCTTGCAGGAATAGCTCCGACAGGAACCGGCCAGCCGATTCCGGCGTCCCGCATCCGTGCTTCCGGGCGACGGCCCAAGGGTCCAGCCTACTCTCATAGGGTTTGCCGGTCTGCAGAATCGCCAAGGCGAGATTGTTCCGTCTTACGAGTGTGGCGGTGTTGATCCAGTACCGCCCGCCTGCCCAGCCTTTGACCGTGGGCGGGTGGCACAAATCCTGGCCGAGGTTGGCAACATCCTGCGCGAGCTGCGTCGCGGAGACCATTCCTTCCAGGGCTTTGGTGATGCCGACGGCGAACTCCACAGGACATTTGACCCTTTGGCGATACGATACCTGGGAGAAGAACAAGTTGGACCGCAGCATCGTCTCGACGAGCTTCGCCACGTTGCGATCCTTGGCGAAAGACTCCGCCGGCGGTGCGATCAGGACGTCGGTCGGCTCCTCTGTCTCGCTGATCAGCCAGCGGTACAGCTTGCGGACGACCGTCCGGCTCGTGGCCGGCTGTTCGAGCACCATTCGCACGATGTCATCCGCCGTGAAGCTGCCCTCTCGGCCCAGGAACCGCATGGCTGTCTCGTCGTGTTCCAGCGGGAAATAGCGAAGCTGCCCCCTGAGCACGGACCAGCCCGTAAAGGCCCTGGCGGCCGCCCGAACATCCTCCTCGGTGAAGTGCCCCGAGCCCAGCGTGAATGTCTCCAGCAACGGCCTGACAAAGCCCTCGTTGGGGGCCGCCTTGCGATTCGCATCCGCGCCAAGCCAAAGGAGCATGGCCGGATCGCGCGAGATCGCCTGCAGCAAAGAATCGAAAGAGCCCAGGGCGTGATTTCGCAAGAGTCGGACATGCTCCTGCATCAATCGGGGGATGTTCAATTCTGCGGCGTTCACTGCGAAATGGCTGTGCCAGAACAGCGTCATTTTCTCCACAAGCGGATGCGGCGTTTCCATCATCCGGCGGAGCCACCAGGCCCGCAATCCGTCGATGGAGCCGCCGGCCGTGTTCTCGGATTCCTCGCTGCGGCGGTTGAAAGCCTCTACATCGGCCTGTGGCCGGAGCAGCTTATCCACTGTCCGCTGCGGCCCATCGGAAAGGGCTTGTTGAAGCTGTTCCCACCCGGCCCCAAACGCCGCACGCCGGTACAGGTGTGCGGCCAGCGCCAGATTCCACGGCCGCCGGGCATCCGGTTCGTATGCCGCCCAAGCCCAATGGGGATCAGTTAGCTCCGCAGCGGTCGCGAAGCCGGCTCGCTCGGATCGGTTGGAGTCGCCCATAGGTCCCATGAGTCCCATACGTCCTATTCCCTTAGGTTCAGTTTCAGCGCCAGGCTCGCCTGGGTCAGGCCCTTATCGGCGCCGAGGCTCAGCTTGACCTGATCGACGAGCTTCACGAGAGCCAGGAGCATGTCGATCCCGGCGGCGGATTCCTCGTGGGTTTTGCCCTTTTTGATCATGTCTCCCTGGATGAGGGTCTCGCGGTTGGCGCGCAGGGCCGAGGCCACCGAGCTTCCGTCGATCTCGAGCACGCTATGGGTCTGCGCCAGCGGCTTGACCGTTTGGCCGGCCTCCCGGCCCAGGGCGTCGATGAGGTCGCGGGCCAGACCGTCCGTCGAGCTGAGGATCAGGTACTGGCCCGGCATGGCCAGCGCCGGGCGGACGTTGAATCGCGTGTCGGGCTTCGCCTTGTCGTTGACGTCGGCCGGGGAGAAAGCCGCCACGGTGTACGTGATGTCGTGATAGGTGGGCCGGTCGATGACCAGCCCGGGCAGTGCCTTCTGGCCGCGCGTGAAGTTGATCAGGCCCACCGCCTTTTGCCAGGCCTCCTCGACGACCTTCCTGAACTGTTCCGGATGGCGAAGCCGAAGGACCGCCGCGAAAGCAGGAAGCTTGACCTGGGGCGTCCCGCCGGCAAGATCGTATTGCTGGTCGGCGACCACGATCCTGACCTCCGGCTCGGTCTCGGCGAGGACCTCGCTCGTCAGATCGCGGCCGGTGAAAAAGATGCCCATCATGTTCTCGAAGAAGATCAAGCCGGAGGAGCGATCGGGAAAGAGGGTGTCCTTGGCCGCATAGAAACCGCGCAGGTCCCGGTAGAGACTCAGCGCCGCGATCCGCCGAGGCACGGAGAGGTTCGGCCAGGCGCCGTCGCCCGCCTTCTGTGGCAAGGCAAACGAGGCGGGATTCGCCGGTCCGGCGATCTTGCCGTCCGTCAGGGCCCGGACCGCCAGCGTCTTTCCCTCGACGTTGAGATCCAGGCTCAGCCAGTTCGAGTTGTGGAGCGATTCCATGACGCCGGCAAAGACCAGCGCCGCCAACGGATTCGCCCGCTGCTGCTCGAAAAGACGGGCGATCTTCGGAATGCCCATCAAGGGCTTGAGGTCCACGAACACGGTGGCCGCCGCCTGCGGGTCCGCGGCCTTCTGTGCCGCACGAAAGGTCTGGCTGGCCGCCAAGTTCTTGCCGTCGGACTGGCCACGAAGATCCAAGACTGCTTTGAGGCCTTCCGCCCGGCTGGCGAAGAGCAGCCGCTTGCCGACGATGGCGTGGGCCTCTTTCCCATCGAACGTCCAGGCGGTGACGCCGCCATATTCCCGCGAGGCCACTTTCTCCGGGTGGCCCTGCTGCTCGGCCTGCGACCGCGTGATATTCAGAATGATCTCGTGAAGCTTCTGCAGGATGCGCTCATCCTCCGCATCGACGATCGCCACCACCGTATCCTGTGGGCAAACGGCGATGGTGATGCCACCCCCGGTGAGCCGGCCCAGACCGGTACGCCAGTCCGTCTCCAGAGAGGTTTCCAGGAGCTTGATCCCGTTGATGAACTCCTTGAACTTGGGCTGCGACGACAGGCCCTGATAGAACGGCGACGACGTGACCGCCTGGGTCATCTCTTTGCCGGTAAGCAGCTCAAGGATCGCCTTCGGCCGCGACACGTGCAGGCAGATCACCGCATCCTGCGGCACGACCTGAGCCGCGGGCGGGGTCTGCGCCGTGATCGGCACCGAGAGCAGAAGGAAGGGAAGAACCAAACTCAACACAAAGACAGGTCTCATACACATGCCGCACCTCCGGAGCTTGGACAGGCATTAGTTGTCGGTTGTCAGATGTCAGTATATCGAAGATCGAGCAGGAAGCCAGCGGAACATCGCACAGCTTCATCCTGATATCTGCGTTCGGCGCTGGACGTTGCTCGCAGGCATGACGTTCGCTGTGGCCGGTTTCACACACCCGTACTATCACGCCGTTGTGTTACTGTCTTGTTACGGTTTTGTCCTTTTTTCGTGACCATGCCGAAGGAGACTGACCGCTCATACCAGGTACGACTGAATTTCTCGCGCACCAGATCAATGCTCGGGTGGCAGCGGCAAGGCCGAAGGCTTTGCCGATGGCGAATGGGCGAACCGTCGGCAAGCTGCGCTTGCCGCTGCCACCCGAACCACGAGATCCTTGAGCGCAATCCGTATTAGTTGCCTTTAGCCGCGAGGCGAAACGCCAGAACCGATTGGCCCGCCGGGCCAAAGTCACCCTTGGGCTTGACCCAATCGGCTGCGCCCGCGGACGGAATGACAATGCGAGCGGGCAGGGCCTTTCGCTCCATCGGATCGAGGACCACTGTCCAGCTTGTGGGTGTGATTTCCCAATTGGCACCCGGCGGCTGTACCGTGATCGTACCGGAAACCTTGTTGTTGCTGAGGTTATAAGCGAACAGCGCGAGGTTCGTTGACGTCGCGGCCGGGATGATGTGAGCCTGCTGTTCAAGATTGGTCGTCGATGCGGGTATTTGGAGTTGGAGAACGACTGGACACACGCTGCCGGGGCGCGAGGCTGAAGCCGGCATGGGCGGCTGCAGGGTCAGCTTCGCAGCATCGCCCTTCGGAAGAATCACGAAATGCGATGATGAAGTCAAATTCGCAGGAAGCGAGGCTGCGACAGGCCGACCAAGGTAATCGTACACGGCCTTGGGCGAAATCCCCTCGGGCCAGGAGACCCTCGTCGGCTTGTTGGCCCAGGCCACGAGGATATCACATTCGAGGCCATCCGGCGCGGCGCGAAAGGCATAGACTCGTGCATCCGGGCTTTGCGTCGGGATGAGCCGGCCCAGAGGCACGGCGCCGGCCAACAGATGCCCCACCGCCGCCAAGGCGACATAGGCGGGACGGGGTGTCTGGTCGTCGCGGAGGATGCCGAATTGGTTCTTGTTCTCCGGATAGTTGCCGAGGATGAAGAAGAAATGGCGGTTGACGCCGGCAAACAGGCTGGTGGCGTACGAGGGGGCGATGAACTGCGCCTGCCGCCGGTCATCCTCGGGGGATAGCTCGCTCCAGGGCCGCTCCGTCTGCCAGTGCAGACCGATTCCGCACTCCGAGAGCCAGATGGGCCGGCCGCAAGCGGCCTGCCGCGCCGGGGCGAATTCGTTCAGATAATCGTCGGGCTTGCTGTACGTGTGGATGTTGTACGTCTCGAAGTAGGGCCATGCCTCGTTTTCGAGGACGCCTTGCACGTGCAGGGCCGTGCCGGAGCCGGCGTAGACGTTCCAGCAGACGGTCAGGTCCGGCTTGGCCGCTTTGAAGGCCAAGTACGCTGCCTTCTGGTGCGTGCACATCTCGTCGATGGTGTGGCCGCCGAACGTGGCGATGTTCGCCTCGTTCCAAGGCTCCCAAGCGAGGACGCGGCCCTCGTACCGCTGGGCCATGGCCTTGCAGAAGGTGTAGAGGTGACGAAGGTCCCTGGGAAAGCGGCGTGAGGCGCGGTCTCCGTCCAGTTCGCGGTCGGCCGCCCAGCCGGGGGTGTCATGAAAGACCTGAAGGACTTTCAAACCATGTTTGGCCTGGACTGTCGCGGCAGTGTCATAGCTCGTATCTTGTGCGAACGCATCCGGACCGGTTTGCATGCCGCCCCAGCTCATACGGTCGCGGATCCAATTCACGCCGGCCAAGGCCGCGAGATACGCGAAACGTTCCTGCTTCGACGCATCACTCCGGGCAAACCAGGCCGTCGCGGAATCGATGCAGATGGGTGAATCCTGAGGCGTCGGAGCGCCAAGCCGCGAAAGAACGCAAGCGGTAGTTCGCCCGACGACTTCGCCGGAGATACCCAGAAAGTCGAGCCGATACCAGCCCACGCCCAGGCTTCCGAGGCTCACCGGGGCCGAGGTGCCGGCTTCACCTTGTGCGACAACGGCATTGGCGTCATCAACGGCCCGCCAGCGGACTACCTGCCGTGGAAGGTCCTGGGGCACTTTGATCGTCACGGACTCGCCCATGAGAAAGAGGTTGCCCGGATGGTCCGCGGCCGAGGTCGGAATCTCCCGCGTGATGCGATAGGGATCGCGCCAGACATCGCGCTGGACATCTTGTGTTTGGGCCCGCGCCGTGGTAAGCAAGAGAATGGTGCATAGACCGAGAGTCAGAACCTTGACGATCCGTTGGTTTCTCATGCCGGAAAGGATAAAGGAAATGGATGCGAAGCGTAAAGAAGAATTCATGAGGCGCTGGGACAAGTACTTCGTCCGGGCCGAGCTGCCGATCACCTTCTACTATACGGACCAGACACCCTCGGCGGAGCTGGTGAAACCTCCCGCCGGGCACCGGTGCATCTTCGCCGATCTGTCGAAGGTGAGAACAGGACGATCCCTGTGCTTCGATGTGGGGTCGTTTGGCTGTTTCGGGGGCAAGAGGTGCGCGGGTTTCTCCGACGAGCTGATGCCCAACTTCGAGTGCTTCCTCTCCCGCGGCATCCCGGGCAAGCTGGAAGGCGAGCGGTACAAGAAGACCCCGGAGCTCGTGAAAGCCTGGCTGGCAAAGGCGCCGAAGCTCAAGGCGCCACGAACGTTCATCGTTTTCAAGAGATGGGACGTGCTCGAAGAGGCGGATGAGCCTGACGTGGTGATCTTCTTTGCTCGGCTCGAGGTCCTCTCCGGCCTGTTCACCCTGGCCAATTTCGACGTGGCCGACCCGAATGGCGTGTTCTGCCCGTTTGCCGCCGGCTGCGGATCGGTCATTCAATATCCGTACCTGGAAAAATCGTCCGATTCGCCGCGGGCCGTCCTGGGGATGTTCGACGTCTCCGCACGTCCGTTCGTGCCGGAGGATGTCTTGGGCTTCGCCGTCCCCATGAACAAATTCGAGCGGATGATCGACAACATGAACGAGAGCTTTCTGATCACGCCGTCCTGGGCCAAGGTCCAAAAGAGGATCGCAAAGCTCCACCATTAGAATGCCGTGCCACCCAGCGTCACGCACGTAGGTCGAATCATCGCTGCGGCTCCGGCTGCGCGATGGGGCGGTGGCGGGGAATCTCGGCCTTGAAGTCGCCCAGACTCACCCATTGGGTTCGCCGGTTCAGGTCCACTTCAGCTACTGCGACGGTGCCCCACTCTTTCGCCAGTGCGACGGTCTCGCCCGTGTGGTCGAATACCGCCGAGAGCATCCAATTCCGCGAGATGTCTTCATAGGTACTGCTGACGATGTAGACGTGATTCTCGCACGCGCGGGCGCGGGCCAGCAGCGGGTTGCAGCCCCAGACCGGCCAGGCGATCACCTCCGCGCCGCGATTGGTCAACTCCCGCGCGACTTCGGGAAAGAAGCCGTCATAACAGATCATCATGCCAACCTTGCCGAACCGGGTGTCAAAGACCGGGTAGTCGCTGCCCGGTGCGATACCCTCTTCGACCTCGCCGCGTGGCAAGCAGACCTTGCGATACTTGCCGACAAGCCGGCCGTCCGGACCGAGCAGCACGGCGGCATTGTAGACCAAGTGCCCATCCCGCTCGTTGAGACTGACTACGATGTAAAGGTTGTGCTTCTTCGCCAGTTGGCCGAAGTACTCAGTGGATGGACCGGGGATTGGCTCGGCGATCTCATGAACTGGCCTGCCGAGACCAACGCTGGGGACGACCTCACCCAGCACAACGAGATCGGCCTTCTGGCGGGCGGCTTCGGCGATCAGCGGCTCGTACATGCGGCAGTTGTCCATCGGCGTTTTACCACCGCTGGGCCGGAAATGGACCGCCGCCAGCCGAACCTTGCGGGCCGCCGGCGCGGCCGACTCCGTGAGCGAAACATTGCTCCAATGAACCTCGCCTCCCGCCGCCCATTGCAAGTGCAACTCGATCACCGCCTGTGTCGCTTTGCTCGGGGCGCGGTGGGTATCCGAGAGTTCAGTCCAGCCATCGGCGTTCGTTCTCTTCGGGGTTGGGAACTCGGTCTCCGCCATCGCGGTGGCGCCGCGCAGGTAGTTCGTGACCGGCGGTTCGTCCAGCGGGACGGACCGGCCCTGGCTGTTCTGCCAGTGGATCTTGGCAACGATGCTGCGTCGCGGCACGGGCACTCCGCTTGCTTTGTAGGACGATTCGAAGCGGTAGTATTTACCGCCCTCGATCAGGAAGGTCTTCTTCCAGCAGCCGTCCAGCCCCTCCCGCTGATCGGCTCGGATGATGAAGCAGCCCGTCCCCTCCGGCCCGCCCTTCGGGTCGAAGGCGAACTGCGGGCGAATCTCGTCGCGAGGCGAGGCGGTGGTCCAGCCCTCGGGAGCCCCGCTTTCGCCGGCCGGGACACCGATGCTTGCGAACAGAGTCACCGATATCAGAGCCAATACGATCCGATTCATGGGACGTTCCTTTCGATTACGCTAAATGCCACCCGTCATACAATGGTAGTACTCCGACCACTCCAACTTGGTGGTCGGCGCGTCGGCGGTATCTGTTCGGAGTCCCGCGTTTACGCGGGTGGGACTGGTCTTTCCCGCCTGAAGGCGGGACTCCAAACGGTCTTCACTCACCATTTTGGCATAGCCTACGGAAGCTTCGCACTTTTGAGAATCTGGAGCGTCTGCTCAGTCCCCATGCCGGCCAGACGCAGGTAGCACCGGCTGCTCACGGGGACGACGACGCTGGATTCGCCTTTCTCGAACGGCAGTTGCGTGCCGAAGGGACGCATGACCGTCAGGCGCTCCGGCGATACAGCCAACGTCAGGTTCACCTCGCCCTGGTTGGCCCACAGGATAGCGTAGGTGTCGTTAGGCGGTGGCGGACGTTGGAAGAGAAATGCCTTTACGCGCCCGCCGGCGACCGCCGGGACCTCACGGATCGGCACCAATTCGTACTCGCCCTTCTCGTTCAGGAATAGATGATGCTCCTGATCGCTGAAGGGCTTCTTGCTCCAGGCTTCGATCCATTGCGGCGCAAACAGCGCGGGCCAGACCTTCACGTAGCGGTATTCCTTCGGGTCGAGCGTCTTGAGCATTGTCCGCTGGACCTCCGTGAGCTTACCGGCGACGCGGGCGTCTTCCCAGGTCTTGATCACGTCGAAGCAGTCCTGGGCACGGGGATGCGCGGCCAGGTCCGCCAGAGTCAAGCGGATGGAGAAAGGACAATCCCACGCCGCGCCGCGACTGAGGACGTACTCCAGCACATCGGGTCCCATGTCCGAACGAAATCGGGCGATCCAACCGAACTCGATCCGCGTGAAATCCAGCGCCCGGATCGGCGCGGTGCGGCAGGAGATCTCGCGGCAGAAGCTCTTGAGATGTCCGTCGACGAGATCGTAGGCCATGCCCCGGCTCATCATGTGCCAACTGAAGTGGCCGCTCATCGCCGCCTCGCAGACCGGCGGCTGGGGCTTCAACAGCCGATAGACGCGGTACTGGGCGTTGGCCACGTGATACCAAAACGGATCGTGGACGTCCTCGGCGCCGTCGAAGTAGACCATGTCGTAAGGGCCGGTGGCGTTGATGATCTCGGCGAGCCGCCGGGCCGCTTCGTCCTGGATGTCCGTGTTCTGATCGAACCGAATGAACTTCACCCAATCATCAACGTCCAGCAGCCCTGCGGGTTCACCTGCGGAATGAGCGGTTGCGGTGGTCTTGAGGTGGCCCCGCTCGCAGCCAAGGAACTGGTACGGCGGCTCGGTTGTGTAGTCGCGATAGGCAATCAACTCTTTGCCGATCTTCAGAATCCGCCGGTCTTTGTCGCGTGTGCAACCGGCGGGGTTTTCGTAGACCGTGAGCGTATCCGTCCTCTCGTCCACTGCGGCGGACAAGAGGAATGTGCGGACGTTACGCAATCGCTCGTCCGGCACCGGCGTGACATAGGAGTCGGTGCGATCGGCCTTGGAATAGTGGATATGCACCCCCACCGCAAGCCCCGCACTATGGATGCGGTCGGTCACCGTCTTGAGATCGTCGATCCCGCGAGGAAACAGCTTGTTGAATCGAAAGTGCCCCGCGCCCTCTGTGAATCCGGTGTAGGAGAAAAGGATCATGCGAAATCCCGCGCGCTTGGCCACGGCGATGTACTGGTCCACGTCGGCGGGCGTCGGGCTGCACCAAAGGTAAGAGTAGTTCTGCACGGGCGACCGGCGGTTCTTCGCGCCGGAGGGCATGTGGAAATCACGTTCGACGACCTCCATGACATCGAGGAACTTCTCCTTGGGACTGGGGCAGCCGAACAATACCGCGGTCGCTCCCTCCAGGGCGACCTCACGCGTGGCGACGGCCCGCATCTCCACGTACTCAGCGGACGGGCTCATCCCCGCATTCGTTCTGATGTTGCCGGCGCAGAGACAGATGCCAAACTGATCGTCATAGGCCACGTCGATCCAAGGCCCCAGGAATGGCAGCCTTTTGATACGAAGCTGCATCAGGTCGATGCGGTCCATGATTGAATCGCCCACCAAAGACAGCAGCTTGAATGCAAGATAGTGCGGCTCGGTGATGACCTGGTACGTGGCCGTGACGTCGGCCCCGGCGAACCGGATCGTCAGCCTGTCGCCGGCCAGCGACGCCGCCGAAGCCGGGAGGCACTGCCCGCCCCGATAGACGGGGACCTCGAACTCACCATAGGCTTCCTGGGAATCGACCGCCATCTGTCCGCCGCGATATACGCAGGCAATTGGCATCGGTGCAGCGGTCCAGGCATACTCGGCCCCGGAAGCCTTGGCCGTCAGGCTCTTCACCAGACCATCCGCGCCAATTTCCAGCCGCAGGTCCTGCGTTTGGAGAACCGCCTGGCCACCCGCCCGGCTTGCGAAGGCGAGAAGTACTCCAGAGATCAGGCCGAGCCGGTTGATAGCGCACTTATGAAATCGCGGCGTTATGAGATTGCCGCGCTGCGCTCGCAATGACAGACAGTGCACGGTCATGTCATTGCGAGGAGTGCCGCGACGAAGCAATCTCACCCCGACGTTGTGGAACTTGCTCAATAGCGCGCCAACAAGTCTCGGGTACATGTTGTCAATCCTCCGGTCATATCTTGTCAGATCCGCCACCCGCGCAATGTGCCTACCGCTGGTCGGCTGTATTGACCAGGTTCCCCTCTTCATCCAGATGGACCCAGGGCCCGTTGACGTGGTACCCGCCGATGATTCTCTTATTGATGGCCTCTTGCCAGTCGATAGGCTGGTCGAACTCGGGCGTCGGCGCGAAATAGCCGGCTTTGTGGAGGTATTTCGGCTCGCGCAGATACTTCTGAACCACCTCGTCGTTCAGCTCGATCCCCAGCCCGGGCTTCTCCGGCACCGTGTAATGGCCGTCCTTGATGAGCGGCTTGGCCGGACCGGTCACCAGGTCCTCCCACCACGGAATATCCATCGCGTGGTTCTCCATGCAGATGAAGTCGCGGATCGTGCACGCACAGTGAACGCTCGCCATCGCCCCCACGGGCGAGCCGGCGTGATGGAACATCGTCTTGATCCCGTACCGGTAGGCGTAGTCCGCGATCTTCTTCGTCTCCATGAGGCCACCCGAGGTCTCCATATCGGGGTGGATGATGCTCACGGCCCCCTCACTGATGAACGGCCGGAATCCGCTCAGGCCGAAAAGGTCTTCGTAGCCCAGCGTCGGCGTCGGAGATTTCGCTGTGATCTGCGTCATCATCTCGACCGCATTGGGTGCGCTGAAAGCGACCACGTCCTCGATGTACGCCAGCTTCCTGCGCGGCTTGGCCATCGCCTCGCCCAGCCGGATGCCGGAGTCCACGGTCATGCGCCCGAAGTGGTCGGCGCCCAGAGACACATCGTAGCCGACGGCGTCCCGGACGGCCTCCACGTACTCGCCCCAGTAGTCCAGCCCTTTGTCCGTCGGGACTCCGTTCTCGAAAGCCCCGGGCCTGTCCCGGATGAGCCGAGGAACCAGGTCCATCTTCAGGTGCTTGAGCTTCCATGTTTCGACGCGGATTTTCGTACGCTTGGCAAAGACTTTGGGGTCCTGGTTGGCGTTGGTGTCGCCGTAGACGGGGATCTTGTCCCGCACCTTCTCGCCCAGAATCTTGTACGCGGGGACCCCGAGCACCTTGCCGGCGATGTCGAACAAGGCCATATCGACGCCGCTGAATCCGCCGCCGAACCGGCCATTCCGGGAGTATGGCCGGAGGCTCTCCATGATCCCTTCGATATCGAGAGGGTCTTTACCTACGAGGTACGGCTTGAGGATGAGCGCCTGGCCGAGATAGCCCGCGTCGCGGACCTCGCCGAGGCCGTATACATCCTGGTTCGTGTAGATCTTGATGATGGGATAGTCGAAATTGGAGGCTACCGTGCATCCGCGAATGTCGGTGATCTTGAGCTTGGTCGGCCGAGAGAGGGTTTTGGCTGGATTGATCGCAAGGCCCGCCAGTGTCATGCCTGCAAATCCCGCCGATTTCTTCAAGAACTCGCGTCGATTCATTGAATGTCACCTCATTTCTTGCCTGTGTTGTCGGACGATGTCTCGGATTTGGAGGAAGGGACTGGCCACCGCACCGCGAGAATCTGGGCATGGTCCTCCCCTTCTTTGCCGCCGCTGTAGAAACCGATCAGCGTGTTCCGCGGGAAATAGAAGGCATCGCCCTGCCTTGACGGGTATCGCATTTCCTTCTTCGCGGCGTCGCTTCCTGCCACCATGTCGCCGTGGCCGCGCAGAACGTAGTAGATCTCCTCTTCCTTGGCATGGCGGTGCGGGATGTTCGTGCCGCCTGCCGCGAAGTCCATGAGAAAGAGGCTGTTGATCTGCTGAGCTGCCGCGAGCTTGTCGCGTTTGCTCTGGGTGGTGCCCATCAGTAATTTGAACTGCGTCGTGGGCCCGTGGCTCGGTAGCACCTGCAGTTGCACATCGTCGGCGTTCGCTATCATCAACTTTGGTGCCGCCGGGACATCGCGGCCGTCGGGAATCTTGAACCCCAGGACAAGCAGACGCAACGCTTCCTGCGATTGGTTCGATACTCCATGCTCAACCCCGACGGGCAGGTACACGAAGTCATTCTGCTTTATCGGCATCTTGTCTTGCCCGTAGTGCAAGGTGCCGCTGCCCGCCAAGATGAAGAACACCCCTTCGGCATCCTTGTAGCTGACGGTTTTGCTGCCGCCGCCCGGCTCGACCGCGAGCTCCCCGAAGCGAACGACGCCTTTGACATTCTGGGCATTCGGATCGGCCGTGCCGAATATCGGTTTATAGTGGGCCGTCGGAGTGCTCAGATCGATGGATTGCTCATGGATGTCCGCCACCGACCGCCGCAGAAAAGCCGGCTCCGCCGCGACCGTGCTCGCGACAACAATGCTCATCAACAGAACAGCCGCACCGAGTCTAACCTTCATGATCGTGCTCCTTTCTGACGCAGTCGTCGAAGGAACAACCCTGACTGCCCTACGGTTTCACCATCTTGAGGCACACCGGCATGGATACCTGGCACACCTGCCCGGCGGGCGTCAGCTCGCCCGTGTCCGGATTGATGCGGAAACTGACCACCGTACCGCTGTCCTGATTGGCCGCCAGCAGAAACGTGCCGGAGGGGTCTATCGCGAAGTTGCGCGGGTTCTTGCCCTGGGTCGGCGTGTAACCGATCAGGTGAAGCTCGCGCGTCTTGTCATCAATGGCGAACGTGGCGATGCTGTCATGCCCGCGATTCGAGCCGTAGAGGAACCGGCCGGAAGGGTGCACTTGGACGTCGGCACACGTGCTCGTTCCTTTGAAGTCCTTGGGCAGGGTGCTGATCTTCTGCAAGGACTTCAGCGTGCCGGTGCTGGCATCGTAGGCAAACGCGGTGACCGTGCAGCTAAGCTCTTCGATCACGTAGGCATGCTTGCCGTCGGGGTGAAACGTGAAGTGCCGGGGACCCGATCCGGGCTCGCACTTCGCAAAGGGCGGATCGTTCGGCACCAGCTTGCCATTCTCGCGGTCGAAACGGTAGATCATGATTTTGTCGAGGCCCAGGTCCGGAACGAAGGCATAGCGGTTCGCCGGATCGAGCACGATGGAATGGGCGTGGGGCCCTTTCTGCCGGGCCGCATTGACGCTGGAGCCTTCGTGCTGCACCACACAACTGGCGGGCTGCAAGCGGCCGTCATCGGCGATGGGAAACACGGCCGCACTGCCGCTGCCGTAGTTGGCCGCCAGAAGGAATCGGCCCTCGCGATCCACGGTCACGTAGCACGGACCCTGGCCGCCTGACGGCTGTTCGTTCAAAATGGTCAACTCGTTGGTCGTCTGGTTCCGCAACAGGGCAACGACCGCCCCGGCCGGCCCGCCGCCCTCTCGGACGGCGTACACGCACCGCCCCTTGGGGTCGATGGCCACGAACGAAGGGTTGTTCAGGCGAGGTGACTTGCTGACGGGTTTCAGGCCCCCCGTGGCAGAGTCCAGACGATAGACATAGACTCCTTCACTGCCCTTGTTCGTGTATGTCCCCACGTACACCAGCACATCCAAGGGCTGGGCCGTCGCAGACAAACAGTTGAGACAAATCATTGCGATCACGTGGCTCATGGTGTCCTACCTCCTAATAGTCTTATCATTGCGAGAAGTTTGATTGTTGATGTTTGATGGTTGATCTGAAAATCAAAAATCGCACTCCCAAAATCACACTTCAATCCCCTATTCTTTCACCAACTCGCGTTCGATCTCCTCCAGGGACTTGCCCTTGGTCTCCGGCAGCTTCAACAGGATGAAGACGAAACCGGCGATGCAGATGCCCGCATAGAGCCAGAACGTGCCTGCGGAGCCGAGCCTGGCGTTCAGGATCGGGAACGTGTAGGTGAGAATGAAGCACGCGATCCACAGGCTCGTCACGGCGACGGACATGGCGGCGCCGCGAATGCGGTTGGGGAAAATCTCCGAGATCACGACCCACGTTATGGGGGCCAGCGACATCCCGTAGCAGCCGATGGCGGCCAGCACGAGCAGCAGCATGGGCAGCCCCTTGACCCCGCCGTGGTAACACAGACCCATGACCGTGTAGATAACCGCCAGTCCGGCCGAGCCCAGCAGCATCAGCGGCCGGCGCCCCCCCTTATCCACCACCCCCAACGCCACAAACGTAAAGGCCAGGTTCACCGAGCCGGTCCAGGCGATATTCTTGAGCACGTCGGAGATATCGTAGCCGGCGGCCCGGAAGATCTCCTCCGCGTAGTTGAAGATCACGTTGATGCCGCACCACTGCTGGAATACGGCCAGCACTACACCGAGCAACAGCACGCGGCGCATTCTCGGCTCCAGCAGGTCGGCGAACCGCACGTGCCGGATCTCCTCGCCGGCGAGCGTGGCCTGCACGTTCCGCACCTCGGCCTCGGCGTAGGCTCCGCCGCCGATCCGCGCGAGCACGCCTCGGGCACGGTCGCTCGCCCCGTTCTTGACCAGCCACCGGGGGCTTTCGGGCACGAAGAACATGCTGACGAAGAACAGCAGGGACGGGACTGCCGTCAGGGCGAACATCCACCGCCAGCCCGCCTGGCCGTACCAAGAGGTGCGGATAAACTCGTCGCTGACCCCGGCCGGAAGATCGCGCACGAGCCACCAATTGATGAACTGCGCCGCCAGGATGCCGATAACGATGGTGAGCTGGTTGATCGCGACGAGCCGCCCGCGCGCCTGGGCGGGCGAAATTTCGGCAATGTACATCGGCGAGAGGTTCGACGCCAAGCCAATGGCCACGCCCCCCAGCATGCGCCAGGCGACAAAAATGTCAAAGCTCGACGCCAGGGCATTGCCGAGCGACGTCACCACAAACAACGCGGCGGAGAAAATGAGCAGGCGCTTACGCCCGAACTTGTCGCTCAGCGCCCCCGCAACCATCGCCCCCACGAGACAGCCGATCAGGGCGCAGCTATTGGCCCACCCCTTCTGTGCGGCGCTGGTGAGGTGGAAGTACCGCTCGAAGAAAGGCTTGGCCCCGCCGATGACGACCCAGTCGTACCCGAACAAGAGGCCCCCCATCGCGGCCGCTATGCAAATCAGCCAGATGAAGGCCATGTTGTACGGTACGCGTTCGTCTGATCGCGGCACTGCGAAACCTGCTTCCATTGCCGAACCTCTATCTTTCTCTATGTCCGGCACACGGTTGCGGTTGCGACGCTCGTTTCGTCCGTTTGGAGTTCCGCGTTTACGCGGTCCTGAGCCGCCTGAAGGCGGAACTCCGAACCGCACAACCGCTGGACATTGACGCGTGCACGGCTGGAAACAGCGTAACCCCGCCCCGCCCAAATTGCCACAGCATTTTCGCGAAGCGGCTGACGCGCCATATGCGTTCTCAAGGATAGACCACCACGACGAAATGCCACTTCGTTCCCAACCCACCCATAGCCGACCGGCTACGAGCAAAGTGTTTCTTCACTTGACAGAAAACCTGTATGGATGGCTCCATCGATGCTTTACTATGGGTGCGATTGAGGACGGTGTCTTTGAGAATGTTGACTGGAGGTACAACCATGATGCGTCCGCACCACCCTGCTTCGACCACTACCGGCGCGCCAACCACCACCCGACGTGAATTCACCGCCGCGCTGGGATGGACCGCGCTGAGCGCTGTTTGCGGTTCCCGGGCGGCAGACGCGGCGAACTCGGAAGCGCCGAGCGCCGACACGCTGCGCGAGTTGCGGCCCACCGGCGCGGATCTGGGCAGTCTGCTGGCGGATGTGGAGCGGATCGCCGGCCGCAATCGGCCCGCGGACTCGTTTCTCGTCGGGACGTATCGGAGTTTCGACGAATTCCAGGAGCGGTCCCGGCAGCGCATCTTTGACGTGATCCTCTACCACCCGGAGCCGGTCCAGCCGCGGCCCGAGGTGCTGGAACGTCGCGATTGCGGCGATCATGTGCGCGAGAAGATCGTCTTCTCCACGGCCCCCGGCGTACGCGTCCCCGCCTTCGTGCTGATTCCGAAAAACCTGACACAGCCCGCGCCCGCGATGGTGGATCTTCATTCGCACGGCGGCATGTTCCTGTTCGGGAAGGAGAAGGTGGTGGACCTGGGGGCGAATCACCCCGCCATGACCCAGTATCACCGCGAGAACTACGACCAGCGGCCCACCGCCACGGCGCTGGTGCGGCGTGGCTATGTGGTTATCACTATCGATGCCCTGATGTTCGGCGAGCGGCGGGTGGTGCTCGACGCCGATATCCCATCAGGCTGGGACCGCGCGAAGCTTTCAGTCGCAGAAACGCAGCGGTTGAACGCCCAGTGCCGTAGCAAGGAGGCGACGCTGGTCAAAGCGCTCACCTTCGCGGGGGCCACCTGGCCGGGCATCGTTTTCTGGGATGACATCCGCACCGTGGATTACTTAGCCAGCCGGCCGGAGGTGGACCCCGCGCGGATCGGCTGCCAGGGCATTTCCATGGGCGGCTATCGCGCGATGTTCCTGGCCGCCCTGGACTGCCGCATCAAGGCCGGCTGCATCGTGGGATTCATGTCCACGGTCCGCCCGATGATTCACCACCACCTGGACACCCATTCCTGGGTCCATTTTCTGCCGGCCCTGCACCGCTATCTCGACTGGCCGGATGTGGCGTCGCTGGCAGCGCCCAGATCGTTAATGGTGCTGCAATGCGCCCGGGATGGACTGTTTCCGCCCGAGGGCATGAAGGAGTCGGTGGAGAAGATCGCGACCGTCTTCGAACGCGCGGGCGCGAAGGAGAAGTTCACCGGCCGTTTCTACGACGAGCCGCATCATTACAGCCGCCAGATGCAGGACGATGCTTTCCGCTGGTTCGACCGCCAGTTGAGTGGGAAGTCTTGAGGAGCATCAAAGGGTCAAGTCCAGGAAAACAGGAATTGGGACAGCAGACTCAATCCGTCAGCGATTGAGTCTGGCATCCCCGAAATGGCGCCCTTCTTCCCTCGAACGGTCACACCCCCGAAAAAGGACCGCGTACCTCTAATTCTCCTGGAGAAGCGGATGCGGCGGATCATGGGCCATCAGCAACTGTGGATTCTGGAATTGAAATCGCAGGATCAAAACCAGGAATAGAGTGTTGCCAGGAGGATCAAGAGCGCGCAGGATTCAGACAGGAGCAGCCGCACCGCCAACTGAGATCGGGGCAACTTCCCCGGCGACTCGTCACTGCTTCCATTCGTTATCGTACTCTCCAATGAGCCGGCCTATCCGGGCTCTTGCGCTAGATATATAGGATCGCACTCCCAAGGCGTATAACCAGGCGCGAGTCTCATCAATAGGCATCGAGGTTACTACCCCTGTTCGTGCGCTGGCCTTGAGGTAGTAGTCGAGATGGATACGAGCGTGCGCAAACTCATGCAGAAAGATCTTCTCCAAGCGTTTCACTACAACATGAGTGCCTGAAGCTCTGGTCAGTCTCTCGTCATAGACAGCGTAGAGGATGAGCCCATCAGCAGACTTCTGAACTATGAGCCACGACGCGAATCCGTGGAGGTCCAGCGTTCTTGGCTTGGGCCCGAACACTAGCGTGGACGCGAGCCTCTGGGTTGCAGTGGTCGTTCCAAACCTGCGCAGATGATTCCCGATTTGTCTTCCGTTGTGGTTCTTCCCCGTGGGGTGGCTCAACCCGTTGAGAAACGAATGAAGGCCTTTGAGAAACTTCGTACAAGAGGACTTGCGGTCAAGTGCTACCTTATGGTCTCGGCGTACCCATGGCGGCAATTGACGGGGGCCTTTCCGTTGCTCAATCCAGTCGAGAAACGGCACCATGAAAGTGGAGATGCGCGACGCACGTGCAGCTCGGCACTGTGGGTCCATATTCCTAACTTGCTTCATCACCTGCTTCCATAAGGAGCCAAGATCGGAGTCACTTGCGGAACTGTGGTCCAAGAACGCGAGCACGTCTTGGTGAGCTAAGTTCATGCACTTGACTCTCTCTTTGGGCAGAATGAACATCCGGTCTCCGCTACCGAGTAGACTTCCTCTAATCAAGTGTGCAATTCACCTATGGCGCGCAACGTAACATAAGACTCCAAGTCTATAGGATCGTCCGGCATTTCCCCCATCCCACCGCCGCATGCCACGACAAACAACGGTCTCTTTCTCCGCTGGTTCTCCCAGTAGGCCTTATCATCGCGACTACTGAACTTGGGATTGCCAAGACCGTCGTCATGGATCGAGAGGCCGAGCGGCCCCTCAAGGCTGTTGAAGAGGTCGATATCAACTAGCTCACCTAGCGCCAAGATAGCACGAAAAGTATGACTCGGCAAACCCAGGCCGCTCTCACGCTTAGTAAGCTGACGCTCAGTCATTGCCTTCAGTCTACCACGAACGGACCCCGTCATCCGGCGCAACACTGCAGAACGACCGCCGAATAGGTCTAACGCCTCCCTATACATTTTCTCGACCCTTCTCCACAAGGAGTGCTCTGCCCATCCCTGAGTAGCTATCTCCATTCAACACTGCGCGCTCCTATTTTAATGGTCAACCGCCTCTCATAGCAAGATAATTTTCAGGAATATGCCTTGTATTTCGGCCAACGTCAACAAGAAACTGCACTTTTCTGCAATTTTCTTGGAACTCAAGGAACAGCATGCGCACCTTTCACAGGATCCCAATTTGCCCCCAAGCAACAGGACCAAGCCTCCGTCAAATGGGGCGACGGACTACTATTGCTAACACATCCCCCAGATTCACTCGTCAACTTTTGTATTTCAGCGGCATCTCTGGGAACTCCTGCAAACCGGCCTTCGTCTTCCGCCAATCCCACAAACCCTTACGACGGCACATCTGATACATTAGCTCTTGAGCCTGGTCATGAGAGGGTTTTCCGCCAGCCTCATCCCCATAAACTCTACTCAATTCCTTCTTAAACACCTTGAATTGCTCTATGATATCGTGTGCTGCCAACTTCTTCCTCACCTGATTCGGGGGGGCCACGGATATTAGCCAATCATACATTTCACGCAAGACAGTTGATGGGTTGTCCTCGTGGATGAATGGGTCCAGACCCGATAGATCCGAAACATACTTCTGCCATTTTGTGTTGGAAACAAAGAAGGCACAGCGGTGATGTTCCCACTGCGTGGTTATTGCAGGATACAACGCCATGCCAAATTCAAGCGGCATATTCATGCGGGGCTTACCCCTTGTACGGGACAGATCGTGCGCTGAGTAAAAGCAATTGTCAACCATGTCAATTATCATCTTCAACCGTGGTTTATCTGGTGCCGTGAGGTCCTTCGCGCACACAGGAATGAGATTGGCCGCGACCACTGCAAAGTGCATGGCTCGTTCAAGCGGGGCGTAGACCTCGTCAAAGGGGTAGTTCAAGAAGACTTGGTAGTTAAGATATTGGCTGAGATTCCTTCTCATCCAGGCCTCTGCTCACTGCGTGTTTTAGACTTCATCCACTTCTGAGACTCGTACCTAATCGACATAGTCAAGGCAAACCGATATCCGGATTCAAACCGAGGATGTCATAAAACCGCGATCTGAGACCCACAACGGAACCCAACGTTGCATACGCATAGATCCAAGCTTCCTGCAGGAAACTGGGAGGAGCAATTGTATGTTTCTCAGACTTGCCTCGTGTGCGGTACCACCGATTATGCAGGCGCAAATACCCGATCTCCTTGAGCGCGAGTTCGCTGCATCGCCTTCGGGCATTGTCGACATGGCGGGCCTGCTTAGAAATCGCTGCGTAATCAAGCAATATGTAGGATACTTTATCTGAGATGATTAGCCACGATTGTCTTCCTCGCATGTTTATGCCAACCGCCTTCGCGTCCGTCACGATCAATTCTGTCTGCACCGGGGCAATTACAGATCGAGCAACAAATCGCGCAAAACTGACGAGCCCGGGGGGCACCCTGATCACAGAGGATTTGTCGGGCCATGACGTGAATGTGTCCCAAAACCGTACCAAGACAGTCAAGAAATCGCCTACTCGCTTGTCTCCTTGGAGGTTATCCTCCTGCCTCTCTGCACATAACAAGAAACGCGACAAGAAATCTGACGCTCTCGCAGATTCCCCGAAATGCGGATCAATCTGGCACGCTGCGCTTTGAGCCCTTCGTAAATGCTCTTGAAGCAGGGGGGAGAGATCTACAGAGTAGTCGAGATAAGCCTCCAGATCTCGCTCTGCTATGTTTGCTATCTCCCCAGTTGAGTATTGCGTCGTAAACATGATGTTCGCTCTGAATAGCTCCACACTCGTTCGTGCGACTCCCGGACAAGCGGAGCGGCAGAATCTTCCTATAGTTCCTTCGGTATTCGAGGCTTGCGGGGGCAGGCCTTACTCTCTCGGGCGAATTGGAGGTGTCAGATACATTCTGCAAAGTCATCTCTCGGCCTCCAAAGCCGTCATGCTCAACTTGCAGAATCATACGCCCAGGCAAGCGCCAATGCAAAGGGAAAACCTCGGCTGGGATCAGGATTCACGGACCGGGATCAGTGGTCTGTAGCCGGTAGTCCGTTGGTCGTTGACACGCCGTCCAAGTCTCAACATTACTAGGAATTCCGGGGACAGCATACTTTATCGGAGGGCTGCGGCAGGGCCGCAGGGGCGTCCAGGGGGCTTTGGATTGGGTCGGGGGAATTGAAGGGTACGGTCCTTTTTCCAGGGGGAGTCCGTGTTCCTTCCGTGTGAATCCGTGTCGCAAGGGGGAAACGGGACGATGTAGGGGCAGGCCCCCGTGCCTGCCCCAAGAGCCTCTAACAGAATGAGCGTCCGTATGTCATTGCGAGAAGCGCAGCGACGAAGCAATCTCAATCCGTAGCCTGGGAGATTGCTTCGCTCCGCTCGCAATGACATGGAAGCGGCTTCGCCGCACTGTCCTTGTGTTAGAGGCTGTAATGATATCGGGCAACTACCGGGGAAAGAGGGCACCCACGGGGGGGTGCCCCTACGAGCGGATGGGGACCGGTGGGGATTGACGCCCCGGATCGGAGTTCCCCAGCCGAGGGCGGCTGGGCTACACCTTCTTTCGCTTCTTTTCGTTTCTTTCGGCCATTTTGCCTTTCTTCGTGTGTCCCCGCGTCCCGGCGCGGACCGGAGCTCTTCCCTTCTTACTCTTACCCTTTGCCTTGCGGCGGTGGCCTGGGGCCTGGGGGTCGGGTGTTAGGAGTCCCGCGTTAACGCGGGTTGGACTGGTCTTTCCCGCCTGAAGGCGGTACTCCGAACGTCCGCCCCCTTTTCCTTTTGCCTTCTTACTTTTTCCTTTTGCCTTTTCCCTTTTGCCCTGCTTCTCCGTCTCTTTCCGCTGGGTGTAGACCTCGGCCCGGCGCTGCGGCGGCCACTCGCGGGGGAAGTTCAGGCGGGCGAACGCGCCGAACAGCTCGACCGCCATGCGGTCGTAGGCCCGGGCCGCCTCGACCTCACTGTCGAAATAGCCGAGCCAGATGGGTTCGTCCCGGTAGATGCACCTGGCGCTCCACTTGTGTCTTTCCCTGTTGTAGTAGACCCCCTTGTACACCGAGGATGCGCCGCCGCATTTGCGACGGTTGCGGCTGTTCTCCGAGCGGGTACAGACGCGGAGGTTGATCCGGCAGTTGTTGACCTTGTTGCCGTCGAAGTGGTCGACCACCATTCCCCGAGGCGGTGGCATGATCTGGCGGTGCATCAGGACCTTCTTGCGCTTGTCCCACCGTGCGGCGTAGCCGTTTTCCAGATGCCAGGTCCACTGGCGGAGCCACTCGTAGTCGGCGGCGTCCACGTAGGCGTAGCCGCCATCGGTCAGGGGGATCATCCGGACACCGTCGCCCTCGGGCGTCGTGGGCCAGGGCCGGTAGTTGCGGCAGGGGACGCCCGGCACCTCGTGCAACTGCCCCGGCCAAAACGGGTGGTTGGCGCACCGCGGCAGGAGCGGCTCGTCCAGCCACAGCAGGCGCAGCCACAAACACGGATCGTAGCAGCAGTACACACAATTATGACACGTTCGCTCGGCCATGAGGCCTCCCTTCCCGTTTCACTGACACCGGCCGGCCGTGATGCACCGGCGTCAAATCCATCGTTCACTACAATGTTGCATCAATAGTAAAAACATGTAAGTAATATGTCAACAGAAAAACAGTCAAAATAATCACACTAATTGCCACGGTGTGTTAGGACCCAGAGGAACCACGCTACGGCTGCCGGATTGACCGGGGCGGGCCTGTGGGACGAGGGGCGAACGTTCGGAGTGGGTTCCCAAACGCGATCTATCGCGTTTGGGGTCCCAGTACCGCCTTCAGGCGGGAAAGACCAGTCCAACCCGCGTAAACGTGGAACTCCCAACACCCAAACCGCAGGCCCCAGGACACACGCCCTTGCCTGTTGTTTCCAGGGAGGTACGCCGCTACAATGGCGCTGGTCCAGACGCTGTGAAAGACAGTCATTGCGAAGTGAAAACGAGGCCGGATATGAAATCACTGCTCGCCACAACGACCTTGATCCTGCTGAACGTGCCGACACTCGTCCAGTGCGCGGAATCGAGTGCCCCGGCCACCCATGCGGCCATACCCATGCCCGCGGGCCAAACGCCGGGGGATCGGCCTTATGAGATGGTCCGGGCCGACCGCAAGCCGCCACAGGCGCCTCTGATCGATTTCGATTCCCTTGCGGGCTGGCAGGTCGAGTGTACGGAGGGAGCGGTCGCGGACCTGATCGGCTCGCAGAAACAGCGGGTGTGGGAATCGCCCGTTGCCCGGCTGATCTATCGCGGCACGTCGAACAAGAGCACGGTGGTCCTCCGCCCGCCTGCGCCGGTGCCGATCCCCGATGCCACGTCGGCGACGACCATTTGGATCTACGGCAACAACTGGTCCTGGGCGCCGGAGCCGGGGACGCCGCGAACCACGATCTCACTGCTGATCATAGACAAGGACAATGCGGCGCGCACGCTCGATCTCGCGCAGGTGGGCTGGAAGGAATGGTGGCTGGTTCACAAGGTCCTGCCGCAGAACCTGCTCGACAAAAGGCCCCTGCGTGTCGCCGGCCTGCGCGTTACGGGCGGTTCCAACAAAGACGAACGCGAGCTTTTCTTCGAGGACCTGGTCTTTTTCAAAGAGAACCCGGCGCCGCTATCTTTCGAGCCGCGGCCGAAGCGCGGCATTGACCCCTTCCCCGGCCAGTCGCCCGGCGCGAATACCGGTCCGGGGCGGCTGCCCTTTCCCACCCGCGAGGAGACGATCCTGCCTGACAACCTGACGGCGGACTTCACCACGAAACTGGAACCGGCGGGCGAGGCATGGCGGTTCACCTATAAGGATGCCGACACGCAGCTCGACTATGAGCTCAAACCCGGCGAGAAGTTCTGGCAGTCCGTGCTCGTCAAGTTGGACGGAGCTGTGGTTGCCAAAGCCATGACGGAGGCCGGACTGAAATTCGTCGCCGAGCCCAAAGATGCCCGGCTGGTCCAGGCACAATCGTCCGGCAATGAATTGAAGGCCTCGTGGCAGGCAACGGTAAACGGCACCGAGGTCGTCATCCAATCCGCTGTGCGCCTGTGGCAGAAGAGCCTGGTCGTGGACTGCATCTGCACCGGCGGACTGGCGACCGAGCTTTCCTACGGCCGGATCGAGGGCGTCGAGGACCCGGAGCTGCTGCAATTGCCCTTCATGAACTACGGCGGCCATCACCTGAGCGTCCTGATGTCGAAGGGCAAGGCACCCTACTTCGCCTCGGTCTGGATGGATTGGTATCGCTCGAACGCCTCTGCGCCTTATTGCGTGGACAAGGTCGAGGCGGACAAAGTCCAGTTGAACGGCGGCGTGCGGTACGTCTCGAAGACCGATGGGCGGCGCAATGACCTCTTCGAGCGGTTCTTCGTGACCTTCTCGCCGATCTTCGAGGAGACACTCGCGACCATTGCCAATCCTCCCGCGAAGCGCGGCCGCGAGGCCGCTACGCGCCTGTGGCAGGAGAGCTGGGGTCCGGCCAACTACGAGCGCGAGCACGAGCGATCCAAGAAGCTGCGGGCGTACGGCATCGAGATGCTGACCCAGTGCAACCACGAAATTACCTGGCGCGACGGCGGCGAGAGCTTCACGTTCCGCGAGGCGGCCGCACCCGGCAAAGGCGGCGATGAAGCCCTCCAGAAGTACGTGGCGGCCCAGCGCTCGCTCGGCTGGCGGTCGGGCCTCTACACGAATTACACCGACTTTGCGCCGGTGAACGCCTACTGGGACACGGACCGCGTGATGCGCCGGCCCGACGGCAACCTGGTGACCGCCTGGCCGCGATGCTACTCGCCCAAGGCGCTCTTCGCCGTCGAGGCGGACCGCAAGCTCGCCCCGCTCATTCAGAGGAAGTTCGGCACGAACGCCGCCTATACCGACGTCCACACGTCCGTCAGCCCGTGGGACCGGACGGACTTCGACGCCCGCGTGCCCGGTGCGGGGACGTTCGCCGCGACGTTCTACGCGTATGGCGAGCTGCTCCTGCACGATCAGGGTGTCTACGACGACCACTGCTGGTCCGAGGGCAATCACCAGTGGCTCTACGCCGGCCTGTGCGCGGGCAACTACGGCCTGGCGTACAGCAGCCTGCGGCTCTGGGAATACCCCTATCTGCCCCACTTCGACTTGCTCAAGATGCATCCGCTCTCGGTCGACATCGGCGTGCCGTGGACGGGCCAGTTCTTCACGGGCAAGGACGGCTGGCAGAAACCGGAAAACATCGTCAAGAGCATCGACCAGTTCCTGGCGGCGACGATTGCCTACGGCCATATCGGCTGGCTCGTCGAGGAGGCCCACGGCATGCGCCAGACCTGCCGGTCGTACTACATGCTCCAGCCGCTGCAATCGCGGTACGCGCTGCTCAAGCCGCAGGAGATCCAATACGGCACAGAGCGCGGCCTCGTCAGCTCCTCCGAGGCCTTCCAGAGCGGCGAATGGCGCAAATCGAAGCTCTTTGTTCTCTATCCGAACGGCCTGCGCCTTTGGGTGAATGGCAATGCGAGCGAATCCTGGCAGGTCGCAGGGATCGCTCATGATCTGCCGCCGTTCGGCTGGCTCGCCATCGGAATGGATGGCTTCATCGAGTGCTCGGAAACGATCGATGGGAAACGATACGACCGCGCCAGCTCGTCCGAGTGTATCTTCATCGACGGCCGGGGCATGTGGCGCAGCTTCGACGGGATCGCGACCTTGGGCAGTGTCGCCGTCCGGCGTGCGAAAGAGGGCAAGGGCCTCTCCATCACCACGGTCCAAGAAGTGGACCGCCTCGTGATCGGGAATCCCGAGGGCACGTTCGGCTCAGATGACGTGAGGACGACGATCGCGGCCATTGCGCAATCAGAGACCATCGTCGTGCGGGCGTTCGACGAGAGCGACAAGAACATGGGAGAGGTCAGCGCGCGGCAAATCGAGTCCGGATGGGAAATCCGCCCGCCCGGGTCCGCCGTCCGGCTGGAAGTGGCAGCAATCACACGATAGAAACCCACGGGTACCACCATGAACGAAAGAAACCAACTGGCCAGAGAACATGTTGACGTTACGCGTCGCTATTTCCTCGAACTGGGGGCGGCGGGCGTCGTCGCTTTGAAGGCGTCCCGATTGTGGGCGGGAGGGCCGGATGGCAGTCCCGAGCAGATGCTGAATGAGACGATCTCGAAGCTCGAATACCTGACCCGCGAGGAGGACTTCGTCAACTACGGCCGGGGCAGCCCGCCCCCGCATGAGCTGCCGCCCGAGAAGCTCCGCGAGGTGGGGCTGATGTGTGATACCTGGCAATTGGAGGTCCTGCCCGACCCGGAAAGCGACGCCAAGGTGGAGCAGCCGTTGTCCAAGGCCCAAGGCACTACCCTCAACTGGGACGGGCTGATGAAACTGGCCGAGAAACATGCGGTGCGATTCCTGAGCGTGATGTCCTGTACCAACGGGTCGCGCCCGTGCGGGATGGGCCTATGGGAGGGTGTCCCGCTTCGGGACGTGGTGTGGCTGGCTCGCCCGACCGGCAACGTCCGCCGCGTCTTCTACTATGGCTATCACAACGACGATCCCAAACAGAGATTTCAGAGCTCCCTGCCCCTTGGCCGGGTCTTGGAGGACCCGCCGGGCGAACATCCGGTGATCCTCGCCTACAAGCTCAACAGCCAATGGCTCACAGCCAAACGGGGCGGCCCGGTCCGGATGCTGGTCCCGGATGCCTACGGCAACGCCTCGGTCAAGTGGCTCCAACGCGTCATTCTGACCAACAGCTACCAAGCGAACGACACGTACGCCTCGTGGAACAACGACACGGACAGCGAGATGAAAACCTGCGCGCGTTTCATCAACACCCCCAAGACCATGAAAGCGGGAGAGCCGGTGCCAGTCACCGGAGTCGCACAGGTAGGCATGTCCGGCCTGAGCAAGGTTCAGTACTGGATTTGCCCGTGTAGCACCCCCGCCCCCGGGGGTGGTTCTTCCCCAGCCGAGGGCGGCTGGGCTACACGATCCGCCAAGGATGATCCCTACTTCACCAAGGCCGACTGGAAGGACGCGACAATTCTGCCGCCACCGCAACGATGGGGAGGCGGGCTACCCGAAGGCAAGCTGCCGCCGGTCCCGCGTCAGATCGATCCCGCTACGGGTAAGCCGTACCGCTGGCCGATGCGCAACGCGATCACCCACTGGGCGACACTGCTCAAGATCGAACGCCCCGGCGAATATGACCTTCGCTGCCGGACGCTTGATGCCAACGGCATTGCGCAGCCCATGCCGCGCCCGTTCCCCAAATCGGGAAACAATGCGATTCAAACGGTGAAGATCCTCGTGACGACCCTATGAGGTCCTGGTTCAAGGAAGGCAAGAACGCGGTCCAGTGGACCAAGCTCTCGTGCCACGACTTCGTGGATAACCAGGTACGGCTCCAATTGTTCGTCCTGGCGAGCGTCCCGCATCCGCCCGGAAGACCGCAAGAACCTCGAAAACGGGATAGGCGCAACGGGGGGGCGCTGGTATAATAGTGCAACATGGTCCGGCAGCGTAGCCGGGCGAGGTCATATGGGAAATGTCGGTTCAAGCAAAATAGGCAGTACAACATGTCCACTAAAACGCACAGCAGGTATTTATGTTGCCAAGTCGTTCTTTTAATATTTATTGCAATTGGCACCAGCGGCTGCTCATCAACATCATCAACATACAGTAAGATTTCTTTTTGCTGGACAACGAATCATCGTATGGCTCCAACAAAGAGAATGATTTCGGTAGATGCGTCCCCTTTATCAGTTAAAAATGCCTTAGTCAAGTGGGCTTCACTACATGCCGGAGAAATCATCACCGAATCAAATGATTACGACAAGCGAGTAATTGTACGCCCTGAAGGTATGGCAAGGTTTCAAATAGTAAATGATATCACTGAAAACAAATGGAAAAGTTATGAAACAAATAAGTATATCGAATGGAGGGGTGATGAATTCAAGAACTTTCAGAATATGTCAGAAACTCAGATAGAGGAATTGCCTTCTTTGAACATGGGCTGGAAGTTGTTTGTGAAGATGGGAAAGAGAGAAGGAAGTATCAACGTACAAGAGAAAAACGGCAGCCAGATGACATACGCACCAGGTTTTTTTTTGAATGGAGCCTGGATCCAGCCGGCCCCCGTAATGACTACTCGTTACAAGACGGTAAAGAAAACACTTTCTTTCTATAGCATTGTAAGATTCTATATTTTTGAGAATGAGGGCAAGACATTTGTTTGCGCACACGCCTTTCCTAGAGATGAAACGTCACAGGTTGAAGCTGGCTATGGACACTCTATTGGATATAGATGGCGTGAGTATATTGACGCTCGTCAGGAAGTGAATTTGGTCAAAGATGCTTTTCATTATCTACAAACAACTACAAGTGAGGCAGCTGACAAGTCCGAGGATTTCTGGGGACGCCATACTTAATTCAGATCGGCAATAAGGCAAGGCGGTGGGCATAGCCCCCTACTCTGCTTCGCGAGCCTGCGTAGCGCCTCGCGGAGCAGGCCAGCCGGAAAAGGAAAGGGGGCAGGAAAAGGGGCAGTCCTCGGAAATGAGTATTGACGATTCCTGAGGATGCTCCCGAAGGTCGCTGCCGACTGACCCCTTATCGGCGGCCACGGCATCTCCGGCCTGGCCTACCGCACGAAGGAACTCTACGATTGGCTCCTCCAGCAGTCGACCGAATAGAGCTTCGGGCGTAAGAAGCCGGACGCGCGAGGTTCAAGACGCCCAGTCGTCATGGTTAGGCGCGCCAAAAGGTCGGTCTGAGAAACGAAAACTCTCGACAGGCCTGTTTGGGGCAGTTATGCTACGCAAGATGGCTGACGACGGTCGTAGCCCGAAAGCCAACGGGGAAATCCCTGGTAAGTGCATTGCGGATGAACAGGAGCATTATAGATGGATGATGCCAACTTCTTCCAGGAAAAGCGGGGCAAATCCTTAGAGGATCTGTTTTTTCTTAAGCAGGACAAGATTCTCATTGAAAGGCTCCATCGCCTCGAAAAGATGAAAGAGACCAGGGAGGCCATTGCGAAAGTATCCGGCATTACGGATGAGGATGTTCTGCAGAAACTCGTCGAACTCGGTATAAGACCTGAGATTGTAGCATCGTTGGCACTGGTTCCGCTGATCGCATTGGCATGGGCTGACGGCAAGATTGATGAAGAGGAAAAAGCAGCGGTGCTTGAGGCCGCGAGCGAGTCCTTTGTTTCAAAAGACAGCCCCGATTTTGGTTTGTTGCAGCAATGGATGGAGCATAAGCCCAGCCCGAGACTTTTGGATGCCTGGAGGCACTATATCAAAGGCCTTTGTGAAAAACTAAGCCAGCATCAAAAAACCGCACTTAAGAAGGATTTTATTGGCCACGCCAGGCAGGTCGCTAAGACAACAGGAGGCTTCTTAGGCTTGGGCAATAAAATATCAAAACCGGAAAAAGAAATGCTCGAAAAGCTGGAATCCGCTTTTGACGAAGGGACCGTCAGGAAATAAAGTACATCAATGTTGCTTCGATTTCCGGGGACGCCACACTTGATTCAGATCGGCAATAAGGCAAGGCGGTGGGCATAGCCCGCTACTCTGCTTCGCGAGCCTGCGTAGCGCCTCGCGGAGCAGGCCAACTGTCGCCGAAGCCGTGGTCATCCGCGGAAAAGGGGTCAGTCCTCGGAAATACGTATTGACGATTCCTGCGGATGCAAGTAGAGTTTTCAGCATGCCAAGGCAGCCACGGATCGAGTATGCTGGCGGGGTATACCCTGTGCTCAGCCGGGGGAATCGGCAGGAGGCGATCTTCGCCGATGACAGGGACCGGCAGGACGGGCGGGCGGGTGCATGCCTACGTGCTGATGCCCAATCACTATCACCTGCTGCTGGAGACGCCGGAGGCGAATCTGGTGGCGGGGATGCGATCGACGAGCACAATGAGCGGCAGGCGGAGCGGCTGCTCGACCTGGGCACAGCGAGACTGGGCCTGTCCCAGGAACGGCTGAGGATGCTCCCGAAGGGCGCTGCCGAGAAGCGATTCCTATTCCTGGCATGGTTTGTCCGGGCCCGAACAACGGTGTCGAACGCATGGTTGGCGACCCACCTGCACGCGGGCCACCCGGCCAATATTCCCGGATATGCCCGCACCGTCCAGGAGGCCAGAGACAGGCAAATCAAAGACTTGAAAACAAGAATACTGAAATCCGAGGACTGACCCCTTACCTCATTGAACAGGACGAAAGGAGTGATTGTGAACAAGCCACGTACGAAACCATCAAGGATGAATTGGGCCGAAAAGCTCCTGCTGAAGAGATTCGGCCTGACAAAGGATGGCAACACCAGAGTGTATTGGCTTCCACTTGCCCTGGCAACAAGCTTCCGTGAGGCCGTTTTCATCGACTATATGACCCACAAGTGGACCGATAGGAAACCACGCGGACCCGACGGCAAACCAGGCCCCTATCGGTATCGTAAGAGTCCCAAAGGTTTCTCTGAATCTCCTGCCACCTTCTGCGACCAGACCGGGATCAACAAGTACGCTTTTCATCGTCTCGTCAGGAAATACAAAAAACTGCATATCTTGGAAATCGAACCTGCGTCTGGTAGGGCCAACTACTATCGGATCAAGATGAAGAAACTGCAACAGCATTTGGACCGCAGGATGATCCGAGCCGGATACAGGGTGGTCAGTCGCGAAAAGGGAATGCAGGGGACCGCGATTTCTGGGGACGCCATACTTAATTCAGATCGGCAATAAGGCAAGGCGGTGGGCATAGCCCGCTACTCTGCTTCGCGAGCCTGCGTAGCGCCTCGCGGAGCCGGCCAGCCGTCGCCGAAGCCGTGGTCATCCGCGTCCGAAAGGCAACCATCCCCGGAAATCCGAAGCAGGATTCCCGCCTTCGCGGGAATGACACCCCCGCGTAGGCGGTGGCGAAACCAATCCAAAACCCAAAGCATCAAGGCCCGAACCGCGGCAATCCATTCGCCACAGTCGTGGAACTTGCGAAATGCGGCACATCGGCTCTCGAGCGCCGACCACCACGCTTACGTCACCTCCGCTTACGGGGCCGGGAGCAGCCTTTTCAAAGTCAGCGAAAGCGGCGGCAAGTTCTCCGTCGAGCAGGTTTACGCGAACAAGGTCATGGAGAACCATTATCCTGGCGTCGTCAAGGTCGGCGACTACGTGTATGGCTTTGCCGACGGCAAACAGTGGATCTGCCAGGATTTCCTGTCGGGCAACAATGCGATTGCGACAGTGAAGATCGTCGTCGCTACGCCTTGAGGGCCTTGTTCATCCGACGGAGCGTGTCGTCGACTTCTTTCGGGTGCATCATCCCGACGGTGATCGCGTCCACCAACTGGTTCTGGAAGACGTACTTCAAGGAGGCGTCCTTCTGCTCGGGCTTGACGAGCTTGCCGGCCCCGAAGATCTTCATGCCGAGGACGACTTTGCCGCCGGCGCGGGCCTGCTTGAGCACCTGTCCTACCTCTTCCGGCGAGCCGTCCATCTCGGCCTCTTTGCCCACGTTGTTGATGCGGGCGAGGATGACGTCCGTCCAGGGATGAGCCGCCGCCGCTTTGATGGCCCCGACGTCATGGCAGGAGACGCCGACGGCCCGGACGACGCCCTTTTGCTTGAGCTCGGAAAGCTCGTCGCGGATGCGCTCAAATTCCGTGGGCCAATTGCCGTTCTGCATGCAGTGGATCAGGCAGATGTCGAGGACGTCCCGATTGAGTTCTTTGCGGAATCGGTCCACTTCCTTCTTCGCCCCCCCGGACGGCATATTCCAGTACTCCTCCCGCGGCCAGATCTTGCTCAGGACGATGTATTTGTCTTGCGGGACACCTTTGAGGGCCTTGCCGATGTAAGGCATTGCTCCGTAGAGATCGGCAGTGTCCACGAAAGCAATCCCCTCGTCGATGCTGTGGCGCACCAGCGTCGTAAAGTCCTTCTCGCCCAAGCGAGTGTGGGCCGAGGAGCGTCCGCCGCCGGTCCAGCCGGTGCCTTGGGCAATCCGGGTGGTCTTGATGCCGGTCCGGCCCAAGGTCACAATGTCGGTGGCCCGGCTCTTGGCGGAGGCTTTCTTCTTCGTCTCGGCGCCGGACAGCCATGCGGGGCTGGTGACGAGGACCCCCGCTCCGGCGAGGGCGGTACTGATGAACTGGCGACGGCTACAGCCGTGAGTCGTGTCGTTCGAAGGCGGCATTTGATTGCACATAAGGTCAACTCCTTTCATGATCTATCCGTTGCGAGCCATGTGCTATGTAGTCCGTAGGGTGGGTTCTCAACCCACCACTGGCCCGATTGATGCGCACGGAACGCGTGGGTTAAGAACCCACCCTACATATTCGGTGCCATTCAAAGTCATAGTATATCCATCGAGTGGCCAGACTCAAAGCCGTTTGATTTTGATGTTCCGATACCAGACCGGCCGGCCGTGGTCCTGGAAACCGACGTAACCGACGCGGGCGAAGTCCTTGATCGCCCGCTTGAACTTGTTGGGTGTACGATCGGGGTCTGGGTTCTGGCCTGCTTTGGCCCACCGGTCCACGTCCATGTCGATGATCTTCTCACCGTTGAGAACGACCTCGACCCGGCTGCCTTTGCATGTGAGGATGCAGCGGTTCCACGCGCCGGCCGGCTTGATCGCACTCTTCGTGGGGGCGAGACAGTCGTAGATGGCCCCGGCGGTGGCGGTCTTGCTCAGTCCACTGCGTCCGGCCGAATCGCAGATCTGCACTTCAATGCCCGTGTAAACGGGGTCCTTCAGGTCGGACGTGTGGAAGAAGATGCCGCTGTTGGTGCCCTGCGTGACCTTGAACTCCAGGTCGAGAACGAAATCTCCATAGGTGTCTTTGGTCCAGAGGTAGTCGAAATTGTGCTCCTTGCCGTCCGAGGGGCGGGTGACGGTTAGGACACCGTCCTGGACCACCCAGAAGTTGTCGGGACCGGTGATCCAACCCGTCAGGTCTTTGCCGTTGAACAGCGTCGCGAAGCCATCGGCACTGGTCTTCTGCGCGGCCTTCGATTGCCCAGTCTGGCGGGGAAGTTTGCGGATCAACACGTTGCGGAACTGCACCAGGCTGGAGGCCGGACCGAGCTGGCCCGTCTTTTGATCGATGCCGCCGTGGTGCTGCAAGCCGATGGGACCGCTCTTGGGCAGACCGGGGATTTGGGCATTCTCGATAACCATCTTGTTGTTGAGCATAACCGTGACCCGGTCGCCCACTACCGTGATATCGAGCGAATTCCACTGGCCGACGGGATTGTCCGCCCGCACCTTGGGCACCGCCGCCGCCCGCTGCTCGGGCGTCGATTTCTGATCGTTTCGCACGGACCACAGTTCTCCCGAGCCTATCGGCCAGCACCAGATATTGACTTGTCCCCGGTCCACGCCGCGCAGCAAGATGCCGGAGTCCGCGTTCGGTGTGGGTGTCTCGATTACTTTGCCGTTCGCATCGGTCTTATAGGACCCATCCGGCAAAATGGTGCGCATCGGATACAGGCCGGTCGTCTCCTTGAGCCGCCATTCGACGTGGAGCGAGAAGTCCTCGAAGGACTCGGCTGTCCAGAGGTTCTTGTCGCCCTTAGCCTCGGACCTGGCGTCGTAGTCGATCACGCCCTCGACCACCTTCCAATGGCCCTTGTCGCCTTCGGGCACTTTCCAGCCGGTGAGGTCCTTGCTGTTGAACAGGATCTCGTATTCGGGCCAGGGCCGCCAGGTGGGATAGTCTTCCTCCGGGGCCAGCTTGTGGAGCAGCGGCGGGGTGGGCGGGCTGCCGTGGTTGTAGAAGACGTACAGGCCGCCTTTGCCGGCGATGATGATGTCGTTGCGGCCGTCTTTGTTCAGATCGGCGATATTGAGCTTCATTCCCGCGCTGACCACGTAGTTCGGTGGCGGATTGATTCCTCCTTCTTCCGGATAGAAAGGCAGGTGGTTGTACGACAGAATGTGCCGCTCGAAGCTGCCGCCCTTGAGGTCGTACCAGAAGGTGTACAGCGGCTCGAACGCCCCGATGTCGTGGCCGTGGTGGGCGAAGAGGCGTTTGCCCGTCACGAGGTCGGGCTTGCCGTCGCCGTTGAGATCGCCCATCGCAAACGTGTGGATCTGGCTGAAGTCGGTCTCGACCCAACGGGTCGTAAAGGTGCGTTTGCCGGCAGCGTCCACCTTCTGCTGGAGCCAGGCCAGGCCATAGGCGTGAGCCGAGCCGATGATGATGTCGTTGCGGCCGTCCCCGTCCACGTCGTAGACTAAGATCGGGTGCGACCCCGCCCCGCCCTTGCCCTTGGCGGGCTGGAACTCATAGTCGGGATGGAACATCCAGGGCGTGTCGGTGGCCCGTTTGGGCTGCTCGTACCAACCGACGGGCGTTACGATGTCCACGCGCTTGTCGCCGTTGATGTCGCCCAGGCCGTTGCCGTGGATGTCGCCCTCGGTGCCAACGACATGCTCCACGAACCACGGCGCTTTGCGAATATGCTCCAGCCAAGTCATGCCCTGGCCTTTGACCAGTGCCCAGTGGTTGCACAGGATGTCGTCGTCGCCGTCGCCGTCGATGTCGCCGTGAATCACGCCTTCCATGTTCACGGCCTGATGGATACGGGTGGACTTCCAGACCACGTCCTTTTTGCCGGGGTTCTCGTACCAGAAGGCGCCCTTGAGGAACATCCAGCCGGAGCTGACGATGTCCATCTTGCCGTCGAAATTGACGTCCATCGCGAACTCGCTGTTGTCGTCGGTCTCCGGACCGTTGGTCTCGGCCCCGTCGCGGAAGTTCGCGTGCTTGGTCCAGTTGGGCGCCTCGTACCAGTTCCGGCCGGCGGCGATGTCCAGGTCGCCGTCGCCATCGAAATCGAGGACCGATGCACACTCGCAGAACGGCCCGAACCAGTAGCTATGCTGGGCCGGATCATGGACCGGACCATCGACCTTCGTCGGCTTGAAAATGACCTCAGCGCCTTGCACCGACAAGGCCATCGCGAGCACCATCACTCCTAACAACCATCCGCGATTCAGCATAGCAATTCCCCTTCACGACGCGAGTTTGACCTTACGGCTATTCGGTGGCACGATACGGGTGGCATCCTCAAGGCCGAAGGCCTTGGGGATGGCTTCCTTCGTGGCGAGGGCGTCCCGCCCTTGCTTGCAGGGAAGGAAGACAAGGCCAAGATGGCCTCGCCACGGCCCGACCATCCCCAAGCTTCGCTTGAGGCTGCCACCCAGCTATTGAACCGTCATTTACGCATGAAACTTCGCCAGCAGCTTGCGGAGGTTCTGGATGTCCGTCTTGATCCGCTGCATCGGCCCGACGGTGGCTTCGTCCTCGATGATGTACCACTCGGTCCCGCCGGCGCCCTCGCAAATCTTGAACATGGCGGGCCAGTCCACCTCGCCCTCGCCGACGACGGGGTCGGGCTTACCCTTGGCGAAATCCTTGACGTGGACGGTCGTCAGCCGGCCGGGGAACATCTGCATGTACTTGGCGGGATCGGCCCCGGCCCGCGCGATGTGCCCGATATCGACCTGCAGGATCACGTCCTTGCTGCTGTTGCTCGCAAAGACCTCCCAGGCAATGAAGCCCGCCTTGGCGTCGAACTCTCCGGCGTGATTGTGATAGCCGACCCGCATCCCCTGCTCCTTGGCCTTGGCCGCGAGCTCGGTCATCTGCTTGGCGAACTGGACGACGGCTTCCTGGGAGCCCGTCCGCATACCGCTGGGGGCGATCAGGTTCTTGTTGCCGATGGTCTTGTTGAACTCCACCGTCTTGGCGAACCGCTCGCCCATCATCTCGTTCACGCCCGTGTGCGTCCCGCAGCACTTGAGCTTGTGCTCATCGAGGAGCTTGCGAATCTTCTCGGCAGGCCAGTTGTAATACCCGGCGAACTCGACCCCGTCATAGCCCATCTCGGCCACCTGCGCGATCACGCCCGCGAGGTCCTTCTGGGCCTCATTCCGGACCGAGTAAACCTGCAAGCCAATCGGGATTTTCTTCGCACCGGCGGCAGAGGCCGTGCCCTGTCCCAGCCGCGCCGCCCCGACAGCCGCCACAACCCCGGCCCCCAACTGCATAAACCCGCGACGCGTCAGTTCATTCGAGTTACCCATGATTACCTCCTTTGATTTGACAAAGAGAAACCTTTCGTGCACCGCATCATGCTAACCCCTCTCGCGACGGGCTTCAATCTTCTTTTCGAGCTACGAAATAACTTGACAAACCCAGAACCATACCGTGGAATAGAGGTGAATAAAGAGACGGATCGGAGCCGGAGTCGGCCAGCCATCAAGTTATCTGTCACGGCAGCAGCAGCCAGAGTGCTGGGACGGCGAGCCACCCGTCGGATTGCGACCTTGTCCACTGCTGCGTTGTCTCCGGCTCGCCTTTAGCCAACTGCCATTTCAATGGTTGGGCCTGACTTCAGCCGGGTCAAGAGAAGTCTTGTCAGGAAACCACGTAGTGCATGGTTCGATGTCGGAGGAAACGATGCTTTACTCTGTGGACACTGGCAACTACATCGATTACATTCCTCATGAGCGAGAGTATCGCGCTTGGGTCGGGCGATTAACACGCGCCGAGGTTGAGGCTATTGAGGCGGAACTGAATCGCATGGTTGAGGGAGATGAAATCCACACCTCAAGCTGGATGCCGGGTTCCGACTGGAGCGGAACAGTGTTTCACCCGATTTATGAGTCCGCTTGCCAGCAGAATGAACAAGCTGCTGGAATGTGTTTCGGCTTGATGCTCTGGAAGGTCTTGATGGACAGAAGGGAGGATGTGTGGGGATTTGGCCATTATGAGAAGGCCGGGGTACCTATCGAGGGCATGACGTATTTCCGAATCCGTAACCCTCCACCAAGATGACCGAGCATCCAGCAACGGTCTGAACCGTACAGGTGATTCACATCGGATCACCGTTTCGGCCGTTGTCGTTGAAGAAAAGGAGAGAAAGATGCGAACTCCAAGACGTTCTGGAGGAGTTGTTATAGCAATAGCTTTCTTACTGACGATGGGGTCGGTTGGTTTCGCGCAGAAGGATGGGATTGTGATTCCGTCCTATGTCGAGAAGCATGACCTTTGCACCCGTGCTGATCTGAGGTATTCGAGACTCTTAGACCGCTCTCTTGGCGACCCCGCCACGCCCGAGAAATGGCTGTTGTTTCGCCAGATCAAGAAGGAAATGTGCTCTGTGGTTGCCGCCGCCCTTGATGCCCCAACCATCGCAGAGACTGTGACGACAGCTCTCTCGATAGAAGGACAAGAGGCGGCAAAGCCAATCCAGGACCTTGTGGCGGATTGCGCCCGCATTCTGCACGTGGACCCGCCGAGAGTATGGATCAAGCAGTCACCCTTCGTAAGCGCGTATGTTACTCTGCGTGAGGAGCCTGCCTTTCTTGTCATTCATTCAGGATTGCTCGAACTGTACGAGGGCAGACCCCAAGAGTTGCGGTTCGTGGTTGGGCATGAATTGGGACACCTGAAATGTGATCACCTGAGGGCCTTGTATGTGGGCAGAGCTATTCAGAAAGCAATCAGAAAGATAGACGAGTTGACCATACCTGAGGCGTATCAGAGAATATTACCGCCGATTAGCCTTGGTTGCTTGCTTTCCTGGTGCCGGGAGGCAGAAATGAGTGCCGACCGAGCCGGATTGCTATGTTGCCAGGACATAGACGCTGCCCAACAAGCCCTTATGCGAGCCCTTCACGGCCTGAAATTTGACAGTCCCTGGCTTGATCCACAGCATAAGGACTTCGACCCCGAGAGTCGTGGCTGAATTCGAGAGATGGGAGAATGAACCGTTCGTCAAGTGCATGCTCTTCCTGAAGCGTTTCGGGACAGCAGATCATCCCTTTATTCCTCAGCGGATTGCCGCGATTCGCCTATGGTACGGAAGCGGCATGCCTCAAGGCATCCTTGCGAGGAAAGAGAATCCAAAGGAACCACGCGTCCTGAGAATCAACGAGGTATGCCTGTCTGGACTACAGGAGAACGACGAGACGGTCAACCCCTACTGCTACATCTACCACGAAGGGATGTGGACCCACACGCTCGCTACGGCTACAGGCAATCCGAATCCTATTTGGCAGGACATCAATCACGCTATTGATTGGCTGCCTGGTCAGCCGATATTCATCGAGGTTTGGAGTAATGACTGGGCCTGGACCAGTCCCTGGCGACAGAATGCTCTTCTTGCCGAAGCAGCCATTTTTCCGAAGGATGGCCAGACCAAATATGTTGTGACTCTGGAGCGGAACCTAACCGACAGGAAGACCACTCTAAAACCTGCGATGGCGGAAGTCACCGTCCAATTCATGACCGTTGACAAGGACTGAACCGCTGACGGCACCTCCTTGAACAAGACGTGCGCTCGGCGAGACAATTGACTGTCTCTGGAATTCCGGGGGCGCCTTACTCATTTCGCTGGCGAATTGGGCATGCTGTCCCCCAGATACCAGAGGTCCGTGGCTCTCCGGGGAGTGCTGACATCGTTGGTGGGGGGACCTGGGACTGGTGATTGACGCTCGTGAATGATGATGGCAGTATGTGCTTGGATACTTGGCGAACACCAAATCTTATAGAGGAGATCACCATGAGCAAGCCGAACCGTGAGACCTTCAGGAAGCTGACACCAGCTCAACAACGTGCTTCTATCGCCGGTGGTGAAGCAGGAACAAAGGCAAAGAAGGAAGTTTATCAACAAATGAAGCAACAGCGAAAGCAAGGCAACACCGGCTGAGCAGCCGTGGCGTCCATGCCGCATCTTCCTGCTATCATGCTATTGGCCCAAAGCGGAAAATGCCGGGGGTTTGGGGGCAGCGCCCCCAAAATCTCGAAAACCGCGTTTATGACAGCGCCAGGGCCGTTCTTCTGCCTGAAATGCCCCTTCAATCGCCTCAGATGAAGCTGTAAATGCCTCAAATGAAGCTTCATTTGCCACGGATGAAACTGCGTTTGCCTCATCTGACACTTCAAATGCCTCATCGGAAGCTTGATTCGTCACGGATCAAGCTGCAAATGCTACAGATGAGGCTTCCTTTGTCCCATCGCAAGCTTCATGTGCCTCAGAGGAAGCTGCAAATGGCTCATGGGAAGCTTCATGTGCCACGGATCAAGCTTGATTTGCCACAGATGAAGTTCAATCCGTCCCGAAGGAAGCCTCATCTGCCTCGGAGGAAGCGTCCAACGGCTCATTGCCGACGGATGGCCTTGCGGCGAAAGCGAAGTCTGAGCCAATGGCTAACCTCGTCTGGGTCTGCAGAGCATATCATTCCGCCGGGCTATTGTAGCCACCGTCCTCGCGCTGTGGTATGATCGGGGCTGGCCTGTTAGTAGCGCGTCCGCGTAGGGCGAGCGTCCCCGCTCGCGTAGCACGGGCATCTTGCCCGTGACTCTGAATCCATGGGCGGGACGCCCATGCTACGGTGTCGTGCGGGGACGCACGACCTGCGAAGAAAGGAGCTTCGAGATGAGCAGCATGTCTATGAGCGTCCGAATCCGCCTGAGCGCAATGATGTTCTTCCAGTACCTGATGTTCGCCGTCTGGTGGGTGCCGCTGGCGGCGTGGCTGACCAACCTCCAGATCGACGGCAACAGCAAGGCCTGGATCCTGAGCGTCATGCCGCTGGGCTGCCTGATCGCGCCGGTCCTGTGCATGGTCGCAGACCGGCACTTCGCCAGCCAGAAGGTCCTGATGGCGTTGAATCTCGGCTGCGCCGTGCTGTTTTTGCTCGGAGCCTTTCAGAGTAACCCGACGGCCCTGTTCGTCATCCTGCTGCTGGGGATGCTCTGCTACATGCCGACCTGGGGCCTGACCAACGCCATCGCGATGGCGAACGCTCCCTCGGAGAAGTTCCCCCAGATTCGCGTGTTCGGCTCCATCGGCTGGGTGGCGTCCGCCGTGTTCAGCCTCATCGCAGTGAACGTGTTCAAAGCGGCGTCCATCGATGGCACGGCGATTCCCCTCTACTGCGGGGCGGGCACAGCTTTGGCGGCGGCCCTGCTCAACCTGACGTTGCCCAATACACCTCCGCCGGCCAAAGGCAAACCCGCCTCGATTGTCGATGTCCTCGGTCTGCGGGCCCTGACCCTCTTGAAAGACCGCAACTTCGCCTTGTTCATCCTCATCTCCATGCTTGTGATGCTCCCCTTCACCATGTACTTCTCCCTCGGCTCGCAATTCTTCGTCAGCCAGGGCTTCAAGCAGGTGACCGCGACGATGAACCTGGGGCAGTTCGTGGAGATGTTCGTCATGCTGCTGGTGCCCTTTGCGTTGGCTCGCTATGGCCCGAAATGGGCGATGCTCGTCGGTCTTGGCGCGTTACTGGTGCGTTATGCGGCGTTCCTGGGCGGCGGCGTGCTCGGTCAGCCGTGCCTGTATTATGTGGCCATTCTCGTGCACGGCGTGATCTACGGTTTCTTCTTCGTGGGCGGCCAGGTCTACGTGGATAAGAAGGCTCCGCCGGAGATCCGGGCCCAGGCGCAGGGCTTGATCGTGCTGATCTGCTTCGGCGTCGGCATGCTCGCCGGGACCTTCTTTAACGTCCGACTCATCGACGCCTACACGGCTGAGAAGGTGACCAACTGGAACGCGATCTGGCTCATTATCACGGCCATGACCGCCGTGGTGCTCGGCCTGTTCGGTGTCCTCTTCCGAGACGATGTGACGGAGACAAAGGCTGCGCCAGCGGTCGCGGCCCCGAGCACGAATTAGCGGGCCGGCACGAGGCGGATGGCTTGGCCGCCCCGGGCGGGCATCGTCACCTTCAGGACCGTGCCGCCATCCACCGCGAGCCGCTCGATCTTGACGTGAGTCCGCGTGGACACCGCCGGATCGTCGGAGTAGATGTACGCCGCGTATTTTTTGTCCGCATCGAGGAATTGCAGAGATATGTCGAGCGAGTGAGGCTCATCGCTGTTCATGCCGCCGATGAACCAGTTGTCGCCGCTGCGCCGCGCGATCACCGCGTATTGGCCGATGCTGCCGTGAAGGACCCTGGTGTCGTCCCAGACCGTCGGACAATGGTCGAAGAACTCCAGCTCGGGCTCGTCGCCGATCATGTTGTATGCGTTCGGGGCGCGTTTCGTCACATCGGGCGAGACGAACGGGCGGTCGTACCAGAACAGGAACTGCCACGGGCTGTAGAAGCAGACCGTCTTGGCAAGCTGATAGGCGTGCGTGGCCTGGCGGTCCACCCGCTCGTCGTAGTAGCAGATCGTGTTGTCGGCGGCACCGGCCAACATGCGGGTGAACAGCGTCGTCAGGGACATGGCGTTGGGCTGGCGCTCCTCGTCGCCGCGAATGCCCTCCTGGGTCATGAAGTTCGGATAGGTCCGCGACCAGCCCGTCGGGCGGTACTCGTCGTGCACATCGACCATCAGTTGGTGCTCGGCGGCCTTGCGGATGGCCTCGTGCATCCAGCTTGTCCATTTCTGCGTGCCGACGTTGACGAAGCCGAACTTGATGCCCTTCACGCCCCAGCGCTGGTAGAGCGGCAGCAGTTCATCCAACTGCCGTTCCAGCGCCTTGTGATTCACGTAAAGGATGATCCCGATGCCCCGCTCGCCGGCATAGCGGATCACCTCCTGCAAATCCAGCGGCCCCTTGGAGCGTTTGGGGTCGAGGTTGACCGCCCGGGCGTCGGAGGCGTCGTCATTCTCCGGTCCGTACCAGCCGGCGTCGAACTCGACGTACTGGAGATTGTGCTTGACGGCGAAATCCACGCAGGCCTTGCCGCCCACGGTGCTCAACGTCACTTCACGGATAACCTTGCCCGGCTTGATCCACGAGGTGTCGGCGACGGCACAGGCATCGTTGAGATTCAGGATGATATCGTTACGTTCCAGCAACTGCCCCGGACTGTCGGCAAGCATGATGACGCGCCAAGGCGTTCGCAGAGGCAGAGGCAATGAGACCTCGCTTCCCAGTTCGGCGACCAGACTGTGCGGGACGGAGGCCAGCGGCGCGAGCTTCATCCTCGCATAGTCTACCAAGCGAGCCTCGGCCACCGCCGCAACCATATCATCTGCTAATTGAATGACCAGCGGACGCTCACAACCGCGCTTGATCTGGCTGATCAGCACATTCGTGTAAACACCTTGCGCCGTGTAAGTCGCCCACGCGCTGAAGTCCGCCGGGAAGCGAAATTCCGTCAACTCCCGGGAGATGGTGACACGTTCCATGTCCGGCTGCTTCGGCAGGGTGTAGCAGAACGCAGCACCTTCATCGTAAGCTCGCAAGGTTAGGTGCAGGAGTCGCCGCGGGGCGTTTCGCTCCTGCAGTTCAACAACGACCTGGTTGTAGCGATCGCGGATCGTGCTCCGCTCACCATACACTGGTTGCCACTGAGTGTCCACGCTGCTCGGAGTCTGCCGCACGATCTGGAGCCCCTCTGCCAAGGGTGAGGTCGCGAGCACCAGCCCCAAGCGAGACGGGGCAACCACGACCTTGCCCCGATACATGACACTGTAAACGGGGCGCGAGGCCGCCCCCTCGAAATCCTTCACCTCCAACGATAGAACCACCCGCCCGTCGGGCGATTTCACTTCCACGGCATGAGCTGGCCTTGCCGAGAAACTCAGGGTCGCCACACACAGCACCAGAACATTGCGCCATACGCTCATTTGTTGCCTCATCAAATTGTAGGGTGGGTTCTCAACCCACGCGTTGTCGCCCGATGCGCACATGACGCGTGGGGTAAGACCCCACCCTACAGCCACTCAGCATTTCGTAAATTCGTCGAATACCGTGATAACGGGCAAGGCGTTGCCGTCATCGTCGAAGAAACCTCGGGACCGCAGGCCGCCGGTGACGGCCGGCTCCCACCAGAAGACGCCCTTGCCGAGGCCGTTGGGCGTTTCGAGGACGATGCGATTGACCTGCTCCAGGAATTGCCGCTGCCCTTGGGGCGTCTCCGGGAACGGGGCCTCCTTATTCCTGTACTCGGTGGGCCGCCAGTTGTAGGCCGCCTCCACGACGATGATGTCTTTGCGGTACTCGTTGGCCATGAAGGCCAGGTTCTCGCGCAAATCCTGCAAGGAGCCATGCCACCACGGATAGAAGGACTGCCCGATGACGTCGTAGGGAACACCGTACGAGTTCAGCTTGTCGAAGAACCACTTTGTCGCCTTCATGTTGCCGCCTTTGTCGATGTGGATCATGATTCGGGGGTAAGGGGCCTCGCCGCAGCCTGCTTTCACCCCTTCAATGGCGGCTTTCAGCAACTCCGCAAAGTTGTCCCAGTTGGCGGGCAATTTGCCGTCGGGCCAGAGCATGCCGGGCGTGATCTCGTTGCCGGGCTGGACCATGTCCGGCAGAACACCCGCCTCGCGGAAAGCGACAATCGTGTCGCGGGTGTACTCCCGCACGGCCTGCACCAACTCGGCGTGCGATTTGCCCTCCCAGGCCTTGGGGATGGTCTGCTTGCCCGGATCGGCCCAGGTGTCCGAGTAATGGTAGTTCAGCAGGAACTTGTACCCGAGCTTCTTGGCGTCTTGGGCCAGGGCAATGGTGTAATCCAGGTTGTTGGGCAGGCGTGTGGGCGTGTGGAACAGCCGCAGGCGAATCCAGTTGTAGCCGTGATCGTGGAAGATCTGGAGGCCGGGCTTGGCCTGGCCGTTGTCCTTGAACACCGTGCCTCGATCCTCCGCTTGTTTGAGGAAAGACAGATCGGCGCCGATGGCGTAATCCGCGGGCATGGCAGGCAACTGGGTGGCACCCTCAAGCGAAGCTTGGGGGTGGTCTTGGACCCGCGAGACCCCATCGCCAAGGCCTTCGGCCTTGACGATGCCACCCGCCGAAGCAAGCGGAAGTGCAAAGAGCAGCGTACCGAAACCTGGGTGATCCGCGTCAAAGGCGGCCCCTTCGGGCCGGATTTTCTCGGCGGCCTGCTTCGTGTACGGTGCTGCGATACTCTTGCGATTCTCGTAGTGATTCCAGACCATCTCGAAGATCGGCCGCAGGCGGCCTCGTGCTTGCGTGGAAATCGCCTGGGCGTAGTATTTGCCGGTCGTGTCGCGATAGGCGGCGTTGCCATCCTGGGCCAATTCGGTCCGGTGAAGCTCCTGACCGGCCCCCCGGGACACACGTTCGAACGGCCCGCGCAAGCGCCAATCGGACTGGGACTGCGGATGCGTCCGGAGCTTCTCAAACCCGCCCTGCCACGGCTCAACGCCCCGCTGCACCATCTGCTTCATGCGCTCCAGATCGCTCCGGGTGTGCAGAATACCGGGGTGCTTGAAGCCGGCCTCAGCGGTCGTCAGGGGAATCAGCCACAGAATGACAAGCGCGATGGCGGGCACAGCCCACCCTCCGGGTTTTCTCACGATGTCTCTCCTTGCGGGCAGGTCGGAGAACAAGACCGCCCCGGCGTCAAAAAGTGTTTTCGAGTCACGGGACTATTGTATAATAGAGACAGCAATTCCGCCGACAAGTATTCATGTGGAAAAGGAGAAGAGAGTATGAAAAGACACATGGTTTCTTTCGGCGCACTCCTGCTGATATGCCAGATCTCCAGAGCGGATTACATACTGACCAGCGGCAGCAACGACACCACTGCCAACGGCGGCCAATCGATCATTCGCTACACCGACAGCTTCCAGGTCGTTTGGGAGAGGTCGCCGGCAAAGGGGACAGCCGAGACCCAGGTCTTTGCGGTCGAGATCAATCCCGCCAACGGTGATGTCTACACCAGCCAGATTGCCGCCCCGCAACTGGGCAAGCATCTCAAGTACGCGGATGGCGCCTACGTCGGGCGTCCGATTCCTGCCGGCGGCCAGACGGATGGCACCGGCAAGTACACCGCCCCCAGCGAGGCCGTCCAGGACATCCAATTCGGGTATGACTACAACAAGGATGGAATCGCCGACTTGTGGGTGTGCCGGAGGGATACGTTCGAGGTCTATGACGGCGCTACTTTGAACCGGACCGGCGACAACGGCACAGCGGACCTGCTGAAATCGCTCAAGATCGCGGATACCGGAGGCACCACCGGCGTCCAGGACGGCACAGGCGGGTTCGGCATCACCTTCGGTCCTGACGTCACGGGCGACGGGGTCGGCGAGCTGTACGCCATGGCCGGCGTCAACGCCGCCACAGGCACAAGGTTGAGCGTCTGGAACCCGGTGACCATGACCAAGGTAGCCACATACATCGCCGACGGGACCAGGGACAACTGCCTGGTCGTTCTCGGCCCCGACGTCAACGGTGACGGTAAGCAGGATTTGTGGGTGGCCGACCCGCGCAGCCACCGGATTCGGGCGTACAACTATGCCACCGGCGCCCTCGTTGCGGACAGCATCAGCTTGGTGAAAGCGGATGCTCCCGGCACGGCCGTCACACTGCGGTTTCCGACGGACATCGACTATGGTCCGGACGGCACTTTCTTGATCACAACGCGGTTCGCCACGTCGCTGGACCCGCAATGGACCGGCCCCACGGACACCGCCGGCGGAGACCTGCTCCAGGTGAAGTGGGACCCGGCGTCCAAGAAGGGACTTGCGACCCTGCTGTTCGAATACCCCCGAAGGCTCGACAGCGTCGCGTACATCGCCCCCCAGGTGAAGGGCGCCGTCCAGCCCTATCCGGCGCCGGAAGCCACCGACGTATCTCGCGACATGATTCTGAGCTGGAAGCCAGGGAAGTTCGCCGCCAAGCACGATGTGTATTTCGGCGACAGTCCCGACACGGTGAGCGCCGCCGACAGGGCCAATCCGTTGGGCGCGCTGGTCAGTCAGGCGCAGGATGCCAATACCTACGACCCCGCCGGCTCGCTCGAACTCGGCAAAACCTATTACTGGCGGGTCGATGAGGTCAACGCCCCACCCGATTCGACGATTTCCAAGGGCGCCGTTTGGAGCTTCACGGTCGAGCCGGTTGCCTATCCGATCGCTAAGGTTACAGCCACGGCTTCCAGCTCCCAGGCCGGGATGGGACCGGAAAAGACCATCGACGGCTCCGGACTCAGCGCCAGCGACCAGCACTCGGCCCAAAGCACGGACATGTGGCTCAGCAACGTCGCCGGGCCGCAGCCGACCTGGATTCAGTATGAATTCGACACAGGGTACAAGCTGCACGAGATGTGGGTGTGGAACTCCAATCAACTCATCGAGCCCAGCTTCGGCCTCGGGATCAAGGCCGTCACCGTCGAGTGCTCGACGAACGGCAGCGACTGGACGCCGCTGGCTGGCGCACCGGAATTCGCCCAGGCCCCCGGAGCCGTTACCTACCCGCACAATACCACCGTAAAGTTCGGCGGCGTCGTGGCCAAGTACGTCAGGATCATGGCCCACAGCAACTGGGGCGGCCTGGTCAAGCAATACAGCCTGAGCGAGGTCCGGTTCTTCTACATCCCCGTTCAGGCGAGAGAGCCCAATCCGGCTTCGGGGAATACGTC
>Ga0315286_10000052_pt1 | contig 71371 bp, 60 predicted proteins | sample YL17G10_0_MG_FD_205038 | JGI IMG/M metagenome (GOLD analysis project Ga0315286, IMG submission 205038) | Sediment microbial communities from Yellowstone Lake, YNP, Wyoming, USA - YL17G10_0 | ecosystem: Environmental > Aquatic > Freshwater > Lake > Sediment | place: USA: Wyoming | collected...
TGAAAGGATGTGATGCGGGACATGATATTAATCATGCTCTAAGGGTTTATGATTCATGTGTGAAGTTGTCCCAAGGCGTAAAAGGCGTTGATTTAGAAGTTCTTCTGACTGCCGCCTTGCTTCATGATATAGGCGGACTCAAGGAATTAAAAGACGGAACCGGAAAAACTTGCCATGCTCAAGAATCGGCTAAGATGGCCCGGAAAATTCTTGAAAAATTTAAATATCCCCGGGAGAAAATAGATAAGGTAGTCCATTGTATTTTGGCTCACCGGCACCGGACAGGAGTAAAACCTAAAACCAAAGAAGCTGAAATTCTTTTTGACGCCGATAAATTGGACGCTCTCGGCAGCCTCGGCGTGGCTAGGGCCTATATTTGGATAGGTAAAAATAATGCCGAAATTTACAGCAATACGCCTTTAAAGAGCTATATCAGAGAAAATATCGTGGGAGGAAAGCCAAACGGCAGGATTAAAGTCAAGTCAAAACACAATCCATTCTTTGAATTTGAATTAAAATTGAAACGGCTTCCTCAAAGGCTGCACACCAGGAAAGCAAAAAAGATAGCCAGGGAAAGGTTATCTTATATGATTTTATTTTTCGATAGATTAAAAAAAGAAGTTGCAGGTAAAATTTAGCCCGAAGTTAAATAAAAATATGAAAAATAATAAAATTAAAAAATGAAACTTTCTATTAAAGCAACAAATTTAGAATTGACTCCGGAAATAAAAAAAGCAATTGAAGAGAAAATTGCCACTTTGGATAAATTTACTTCACACATTAAAGCCCCGGTTGAGGTTTTTGTTGAAGTCGCTCTTGAAACCCGGCACCACAAAAAAGGAAAGATTTTTTACGCGGAAGCAAATATTCAGGTTCCCGGCAAGATTATCCGGGCCGAAGCGGAAGAGGAGGGCATTTACCAGGCGATTAACAGAATTAAAGATGAACTTCATAGGCTTTTGAAAGAATACAGAAAAATAGAAATTGATAAAAGAAAAGCAGCATAAAAAGAAAAATAAAAGCACAAAAAGCCAAACTAGAAAAGAGTACAGAATGGTAATAGCGAATGGGATTTGATATATGTAAAATCGCCCTAGGCCTGACGGCCGGGCGATTTTTTGGTATAATAAAAATATGGACAAGGAGAAAGTCATTTTTAAAATTAATCCGACGGCGAAATTTGCCGAATTATTTCTGGTGTTGGCGTTGCTGACTTTATTTTTGACACTGATAAATAAATATTTGAGCTTGCTCAGCTTGCCTTTTTTTATTCTGGCGTCAAGCGCGGCAATCAGCCGGAAGTTCGTTGTTTTTTCGATGAACGACGAATATATTTCTTCAAAAACCGGGTTCTTGAGCAAGAAAATTATCAGCATTCCCTTGAGCCGGGTTCAGAATGCCAGCTTAAGAATGGGTTTTTTCCAAAGATTGATCAATGTAGGAGAAATAGCAGTGGAATCAGCCGGTGAAGAGGAGCGGGGCGGAAAAGCGGAAGAAAATGAAGTGGTAATGTCTGATATAGACAAGCCCGAATATTGTTACAAATTAATCATGGAAAAAATCGGCCGGAAGTAAATGAAAATATATAAATAACGTTATTCAATTTTATGGAACAAAATCAAAACTCAATTAAACGGCTTTATCGTTCCAGAACCAACCGCATAATTTTCGGCGTGTGCGGCGGCTTGGGAGAATATTTTGGAATAGACCCGATTATTTTTCGGCTCATTTTCTTAGCCTTAACCTTTGGGGGCGGCGCAGGAATTTTACTTTACATCGTTATGGCTTTTCTTGTACCCAATGAGTCTTCAGGCAAAGCAGGCTCTGAACCATATTCAACCGGAGCGGATTTTAAAGAAAGGGCGCAAGGGTTGGTTTCTGAAATAAAAGAAAGCGGAAATTGGAAAGACAGAAGAAATTGGGTTGGGCTGATAATAGTGGTTTTCGGATTACTATTGCTTTTGAACCAGCTGTTTCCGAGGCATTTCTTTGACTGGGGATTTTTCTGGCCAGTTTTAATTATCGCTCTGGGTATTTTAATTTTACGGGGGAAGAAGAGAATAGATAATAAGAGCTATGATTCTCCAAGCGAGATCCCGTCAAAAAATCAGGCGCCAAACGAAACATCTCAAAAAGAAGTTGCTCGAGAAATCCATCGCCATCATCATCGCCAAGGCGGGGTTTGGGGATTATTTTTCGGACTATTGTTGATAGTTTTAGGCGCAGCTTTTCTGTTTCAAAATCTGGGTTTAGTTTCCGGCATTAACTTTGCTTATCTTTTAAGGTTTTGGCCGGTTTTGATTATTTTTTGGGGGTTGTCCATCCTGTCCCGCGGCACGCGGGTAGGAGCTGTATTATCCGTGATATTCGCGCTGGTGATTATCGGCTTGATTATTTTTTATTTTTCTTGGCGGGCGATTCCAATGTTTCCGTAAATTGGCGTTAATCATACGGCATACAAGAAGAAAGAATTATGAAAGAAAAAATTAAAGAGATATTTAGAAGAATTAAGAAGTTTATATTATTTTGGGGCAATGTATTGTTTCCGTATTGGATTCGCAGAAAAAGAGATGAATAAACCTATCAAAGAAATGGGAAAAAAATCGCCAGCAAGGCGATTTTTTGATATGGTAAAATAACATGTTAACACTTTCAGATTTGAAAAAAGAATTAAGAGCCAAGGCAAACCCGGGGAAAGCGAAGATCCTGCAAGGGTTTTTTAAGACGGGCAAAGGCGAATATGGCGCAGGGGATATTTTTTTAGGCATTATAGTGCCAGAAACAAGAAAAATAGCCCAAAAATACAGCACTCTCAGGATGGCAGAGACGGTAAAGTTATTGCATTCTAAAGTTCATGAAGAGCGCCTTGCGTCTCTTCTGATTATGGTTAATAAATTTGAAAATGGAGAAAGAGAAGAAAAAGAAAAGATTTATAAAGCATATTTAAAAAACACCAAAAACATAAACAACTGGGATTTGGTGGATTTATCAGCCCATAAAATAGTAGGGGATTATCTACTTGACGAACCGAAAAAGATTCTTTATAAATTGGCCAAATCAAAAAGCGTTTGGGAAAGAAGAATAGCCATTATGGCAACTTTTAACTTTATTAAAAAAAATAAATTCAGAGAAACTTTAAAAATTGCAAAGATTCTGTTAAGAGACAAGCATGATCTGATTCAAAAGGCAGTTGGCTGGATGCTGAGGGAGGTTGGGAAGAGAAATTTAAAGACAGAAGAAGGCTTTCTCAATAAATATTATAAAAAAATGGCCAGAACCATGCTTCGCTACGCCATTGAGAAATTTCCGGAAAGAAAGAGGAAACGATATCTATCAGGTTAGCTTGCCCCGTGTTTATCGAAGGGTTAGAATAAGGTATATGTGAATGGTTGACATTTACATAAATAAATGGTAAAGTAAAAAATATAAAATAGCAGCTCTTTAAAAAGAAAGGAGGGGTGAAAATGACAGTTTCAAGAAAAGATTGGGTGAGGTTGCCGGGCGAAGATTCTGAATTTGGCTCTGGCAAACACATAAGAAGAGGAGGATTGATTGATGAGGAGAATTCAGATCTCCGGTCAAAGGGGTATTGCGGCATTGTTCCTGCTCACCAAGCTATTGGCAACAAGGAGAATTGGCATATTTCTATTCAGGATGAGGAAAAACGGGTGAAATCAAATGAATTCGTTCCTTTGGATGACAGATTTTGGGCCTCTTTGGATGGCAAAGCGATTATGTCTTTGGGAGAGGCATTAGATTCAGCCCATGGCCCGGCTGTTAATACGTTTGACTTTTCTGAGCCGATGAGTTTTGGCGGCAAAGAACCTGACCTTGAGCAAGAACCTGAACAAGAACTTGAAGAAAAGCCGGAATCAGACAGAATTGAACTGCAAGAAGCAATAAATGAATGGATTCAGGAAAGATACGGGAAGGAGCCGGAAAAAGAAATTCAGGTTTTTAGGGCCCATCCGCAGATAGAACTCAAAAAGATTACTTTTAACCAATTAAAACTGCATTGTCTTTGGGCTTTAAAGCACAAGAAACCCCCTCAAAAAAGGAAGCTGAGCTGTCGCAGAGCAAGACACAAACATCAACTAATTTTTTAAAACGCATAGATCTTTAATGGAGACATAGGAATATGTCTCCATTTTATTTTTTGGTAAAACGATTGCGGAATTATTGACAAAAAAATATTTTTATGATATGATTTTTAAGTAAGTCAGTTCACTAAAAACTTAATACCAAAAAACAAAGAAAGGAGGGGATGAAAATGCAAATCAAGAAAAGCGATACTCGCACCGTTTTATTGGCAGGAAATTATGTTTTTAAATTTCCCAGACTTTTTCATTTATTCCGCATATTGCGGAAGGCAATTGAGCTGATGCCCAAGCGAGAGTGGAATTTGATATGGATTAACAGCTGTTGGAAATGGCGCGACTTCTATGAAGGGATACGCCAAAATTTCAGTGAATACCGGTGCTGGCGGGCAACAAAAGCTGATTTTCTGGCGCCGACCTTCTTTGGCATCGGCATCATTAATGTCCAAAAACGGGAAAAAGGGGATATTCCTTTTTCCGAAGAACTGCGTATTGCTTTTCAAAAATTACCGAAAGAAGCAGAGGAGGAAAGAAGAAAAATAGATCCTCATTATTTTTCTTCCAAAAATTTTATAAAAAATACAGAAGGGATGTGGCTTATTGATTATGGCGATAAAAGCCCAGATTTAAAATTCGTTAATTTTTTAATCCGCTGGCAAAAAGAACTTTCAAGCGCTTTTTGCAACAATTAGGCCGCCCGAGTGATTTATTCTCCGGCGGCTTTTTTATTAAAAAGCGGAGCAAAACTATTAATAAAATTGCAAGAAGATGATGTTCTGGTATAATAAAATAATATGCAGTTTATTACGCAAGGCAAAACCAATTGGAATTTCCTTTTGATTGTTCTTGTTGTGGCTGTCATTTTCGGCGGGGGAATTCTGTTGCTGGCAAACAACTTCTAATCCCGGCAATGGAAATTTCTCGGAAAAGGAAAAACTCTTTTATCGTCACATGAGGTGATTTTTTGTCATGAAGAAAGTTTTTATCATACTAATTATTATTGCGTTCCTTGCGGCAATCGCTTACCCGAGCGTTAGCGAAAGGTGGAAAAGAGGATTTATCTTCTTTGACTATGCGGCGTTTTTGAGGACGCCGGCAGAAAATAATTTTAAAGACACAGAAATAAATAATCCTGCCAAAAATAATATGAATCATATTATTACCATCAAGACCAATATGGGAGAAATCCGCTTTATGACTTATGATGAGGATGCGCCAAAGGCCGTCAATAATTTTATAACCTTGGCTAAAGAAGGATTTTATGACGGCGTAATTTTCCACAGGGTGATAGACGGGTTTATGATTCAGGGAGGGGATCCGACCGGCACGGGAAAAGGAGGACCGGGATATGCTTTTGAAGACGAACTTAATCCGGAAGCCGAATCTTACAAGGAAGGATATAAAAAAGGCGCAGTTGCCATGGCTAACGCCGGGCCCGATACCAACGGCAGCCAGTTTTTTATTATGGTTGCCGATTATCCTTTGCCCCACAATTACACCATTTTTGGCAAAGTGATTTCGGGGCAGGATGTAGCCGACGCTATTGCCAAAAAGGAAAAGGACTCAAGCGACAAGCCGGTTTCTCCAATTACAATGGAAAAGGTGACGGTGGAGGAATCTCCGGAGAATCGGTAAAAGAAAAAATGAATTTAGGAATATTAATTATTTTGATCGCCCTATTGGGATATGTCAGCAATTGGCTTAATTGGCGTTATTTGAATTATTCGGCAGTTCGTTTGCTGTTTTATGTCGGAGCCTTCCTTCATGAACTGTCTCATATTATATTTTGTCGTTTAACCGGAGCAACTGTTACGGGAGGTAAGATTTTTTCAAGAAAGCCTCATATTGTTCACTCAAAGCCAGCGTTGCCGCTCATTGGACAATTATTAATATCATTAGCGCCAATAATCGGCGGTTTATTATTTCTTTTTCTAATTAACAAATATTATTTAGTTAATTATTTTGAAATACCTCAATTTTCCGATTGGAAGAGTGTTTTAATTGCTCCGTTAAATCTTTTATCTCAAATAAATCTGCTTGATTGGCAAAGCTGGCTGATGATTTTACTGTTTTTAAACGTTGGCGCCATGATTGGCCCTTCTTTGCAGGATTTGAAAAATATTTGGCCGATAATGACTATCCTTCTTTTTATTAAATGTTCCCTGTTGCTCAGCTTAAGCTTGCTGGTTATTATTCTAATTTTAACCAACATCATAATCCAAATTATTTTAATATCAGTTATGAGGTGTACGGGTTTGACTAAATAACAATAAAATTTTATATTTTAGTAATGGCTATGAAAAAAAGGAACAAAAAGTTAAAAGAGAAGATTTTACCAAAAGCGGTAAAATCAGTGAAAATAACAGATGAGAAGACCAGTAAAGAACCGGACGGCGTGAAAAAAACAAAAATCAGGGTGATTGGAATTGGCGGAGGAGCGGGCAATATTGTTTCTGAAATTGCTTCAAGATTAAAAGCCGGCAGCCAGCCGCGAAATTCGAGTTTCGTGGTTGCCAATACGGACCTGCAAGCCTTGAGAGCGACGAAAAGAAATACCATCCATTTTCAATTTGGAGAGAATTTTACTCGCGGATTGGGAGCCGGAATGAACGTAGAATTAGCCGAGACAGCCGCGGAAACCGAAAAAGAAAAAATAAAAAAACTGTTTTTAGGCCAGGATTTGTGTATTTTGGTTGCTTCTTTGGGCGGCGGCACGGGCTCCGGAGCCGGTCCAGTTTTTGCCAAAATTGCCAAAAGCCTGGGAATTATAACTTTAGGCGTGTTTACTTTGCCTTTTAAATTTGAAGGGGAAAGAAAATTAGAGATTGCCAGAGACGCCCTTTTAAGATTAAAGCCCAACCTTAGCGCCATAAGCATTTTGCCCAATGAAAGGATTTTCCAAATTATTGACAAAAGCACTCCCTTAAAAGAAGCTTTTTCCTCCATAAATAAAAGCCTGGCCGAAAGTTTGCAGGGTTTGATTGAAATGATTTATTTGCCCGGGCTGATTAACATTGACTTTGCCGATTTAAGAGCAATTCTGCAGGGCAAAGGCAGATTGGTTTTTTTAAACGCGGTAGAAGTTGAAGGCGCCAACCGTTTGGCAGAGGCGACAAAATCAGTGCTTGTTTCTCCGCTTTATCCTTATACAATTAAGGGAGCTAAAGGGGTTTTGTTTAATATTGCCGGGGAGCGAGGATTGTCGCTTTCTGAAGTTTCCCAAATTTCAAAAACGATTTCTGAACTGGTAAACCCCGAAGCAAAAATTATTTTCGGCATTTCAGAAAATAAAAAATATCAAAACAAAATCAAAGTAACCTTATTGGCGACCGGTTGCTCGACAAAAATTTTCTCTGAAGAGGCAAAAAAACCAAAAACCTCCGCTTCTAAAAAGAAACGCCGGCAAAAACGTAAGATAAAAAAGGTAGTCAAAGAGGATAAATCCTCTTCTTCGCCCCTTCGCTCCGCTCGGGTAAAAGAAAAAACCGGAGCTGAAAAGAAACCAAAAACGAAAAGCAAAAAAAAGAAATCCGTTAAAAAACCGCCGAAAACGGGCAAATCCAAAGGGGTTAAGCTCGTTAAAAAAATTAAAATTAAAATTTTCGAAGAACCCAAAAAAAATGAAATTCCCTCGACCGAAAGCCGGGAAAGCGGTTCTCCGCCCGCCGTTTTTTCCTCAACAGTCGATGAACTTAGTTCGTCGAGCCAAGGGCGAGACGGGAAAAGAAACTTGTTTCTGCGACCATCTTCACCCTTCGCTGCGGCTCGGGTAGGCGAAGTTAAATTAAGGAAAAACGCCCTCCAGATTAAAAAGGAAACGGAAGAAATGGAAAAAGAGTACACGGAAAAAGAGAAAATTTGGGAGCCTCCCGCTTTTTTAAGGCGGCAATAAAAAAATAAATTAAAAAATGACCGAGATTAAAAAAGTCATAATACCCATTGCGGGTCTGGGAACCAGATTTCTGCCTTTATCAAAAACTGTACCGAAAGAACTCTGGCCTTTGATTGATAAGCCCGTGATTCAATATATTGTGGAAGAAGCAAAGCTTTCCGGAATTTCAGAAATTATTTTCGTTATTTCTCCGGAAAAAAGAATCATCTTAGATTATTTTAAAGAATCTCCGGCCATTGAAAAAATTTTAAAAGAGAGAAAAAGAGATTATCTTTTGACGGAATTAAAGAGTTTAAAAGAGCTGTGCCAGGGACTTTCTTTTTCTTATGTTTTCCAGAAAAAGCCTTTGGGAGACGGCCACGCTATTTTACAAGCGAAAGACAAAACCAACAAAGACAGCATTGCCATTCTTTTTGCCGATGACGTTGTTGAAGCCAAGACTCCTTGTCTTTCCCAATTACTGCAGCTTTTTAAGACATGTGAAAAACCGGTGGTTGCTCTTTGCCGCTTGCCCAAAGAAAGAATTCCTTTTTACGGAGCGGTGGCAGTTGAGAAAATTGCCAACCGGATGTATAAAATCAAAAAAATTATTGAAAAACCCACAATTGAAGAAGCGCCGTCTGATTTGGCAATCGTGGGAAAGTATATTTTAACCCCTGAAGTATTTAATTATTTGGCAAAATCAAAGCCCGGAAAAAAGGGAGAGATAATTTTAGGAGAGGTCTTAGATAAAATGTTAAAAGATGGTAAAATTATTTACGGATACGAATTTGAGGGCAAGTGGCTGGAATGCGGAAACAAATTTAGCTGGCTTCAGTCTCATTTTTATCTTTCTTTACGACACGAAGAATACGGGCCTAAATTAAAAAAATATTTAAGAGAAATTAAAAACCTATGATTGAGGTAGACAAAAAAATCTTAAAGGAAATTTACAAACCGAGATCAGGTCACGTTAAAAAATATGATTTCGGGCATTTAGTGGTGATTGGCGGTTCTGAATTTTATTCAGGTTCTCCGGCGCTCTCGGCTCTGGCAGCTTTTCGCGCCGGGGTTGATATGGTCAAAATTATAGCTCCCAAAAGAGCAGCCGATATTGCGGCTTCTTTTAAGCCTGATTTGGCGGCCTATCCTTTGAAGGGAGATTGGTTGACCAAAGAACACCTGTCTGTCTTACTTACTTTGACTGAAAGCGCTAAAGCCGTGGCTCGCGGGAAAACAGCCGTGGTGATTGGGGGCGGCGCAGGAAGGTCAGCGGAAACCCAGGATGTAATTTTAGAATATCTTTCTCAGATTTCGGTTCCGGTCATCATTGATGCCGATGCCATTCAGGCTGTAGCCAAAAATCCACAAGTTATTTTCGGAAAACCGTTTTTAATCACCCCGCATGCCTATGAATTTTTTGTTTTGACAAAAAAAGAGGTTTATAAATTATCTGACCAAGAAAAAATAAATATCGTCAAATCAGAAGCAGAACGCCTGAAAACCACCATTTTACTTAAAGGGAAAATTGACATAATTTCTGACGGTAAAGAGGTAGCTTTAAATAAAACAGGCTCTCCCTTTATGTCAAAGGGAGGAACAGGGGATACCTTGGCCGGTATTGCGGGAGCCTTTTTGGCTCGCGGTATTGATTTATTCACTGCCGCCCAAGCGGCAGCTTATATTAACGGACTGGCCGGAGAAATAGCCGGAAAGAAATTTGGAGAAGGACTGATGGCGACCGATTTAATTGAAGCAATCCCTGAGGCGATTAAGGGAAAGCCTTGAGTTTTTCTGATTTTTTTGTTAACATCAAATATTGGTCTTTTACAATTTTCCAAAGAGAGGAGGTGATGAATCTTGAGGAGGGCTTATTGGAGGCTAAGGGTTTATTGGCTGGGGCGAGATATCAGGTTATCTATTTTTAAATTTAAAATCAGAAATTTCAAAAGAGGAGGGTTAAGATGGTAAATAAAAAATTGCCGGCACCGATATTGGGAGAACTGATTTATAATTCAAAAATGGACACACACCAAGATTTGAGGCATCTGCGGCCGTATGCAGGTAAAGACGGGACCGTCAGCGTTACGATTTTAAGCTTCAGCCCCGGTCCGCAAGGCCAAATTGCTCGTTTTCATCCGACAGGTGTCCCTGCGCTCGAGAGAGAGATCTTATCTAACTTCATCAAATTCAAGTAGCCGAGCCGCAACGCGGCGAAGGGTGGAGAAGAACGAATGTTCTTCGAGTAACGGACTAATTAAAAGGGTCAGTTCATTAAATATCAGAGCTGACCCTTTTTTCTTTTGTTTTTTAGTAAAAAAAACAGGCCACCAAAATTCGGTGGCCTTTAAATGGGATTTTAGTTTTTTTTCAAATCCCAGACAAAACTTTCCAGAAGTTCCTTGTCTAAGGGATCTCCATAGAAAGAGAGACTTAATACGGGTAATCCGGTTTGTTCTGAAATTAGAGCTAACTGTGTTTCGGCAATTCTGGTTGGCATACATTCAAAGGGTCCCACCAAGACCGCTCCGTCTATTTCTTTATTTTCCCAGAGCAGCAAAGGTAGTCCGATAGTTAAGGCTGACTCTCCCAAAGGCCTGAGTTTTGTCAGATATGGTTCAGCTGCTTTTAGGATTTCCTCAACGCTGTGGTCGCTTGGCCAATGCAAGGCCGTAGCGAAGATATCATATAGTTTACCCTCAATTAAGTTTTGGATAAACCACGTCAGGTAGACTTTCCAAAATTTTTGTTTCTGAGTTGTTACTCCTTTTCTTCTTTGCCAAGTGGTATAGTTTACCCATTCGCGAAAAGGAGCCAGCTTGACCTTTACACCAAGGGACTCCAACTCTCTAATAATCTTGCCATTAGAAAATTCGTCTAACCTGACAAAAATTTCTCCTGTTACCGCTACGCGAGGTTTTTTATCTTTGGTTTGAGGAATTTTTTTGAATTCTCCAGCCGCGATTTCGGCCAAATTTGCCATTCCCCACAGATTCCCATATCCTGACCAATCGTTAGACGTTTGCGAAATCAGTTTTTCTAATTTTTCGAGAGAGCGGTTGAAAACTTGCCAGGCAGCTCCCACAATCTTTTCTAAAGGTCTTGTTTCTAACAAAGCGTCTTTCAAGAGGTCTACCAGAACAAAGGCTGACCAAGATTTGGCGATCATTGCTGAACCAAACCGGTCGCTTAACTTGTAACCTGTTTCGGAAGTCGGCGAGGCAAAATTTACTTTTTCTGCCAGACCCAGTTTTTCTAAAATGATTTTGGTCAGCAGCTGATACTGGCCAAAGCGGCAGGGACCGGTGGCGTTCGGCATAAGATAAGAGAATTTCCCCTGGTCGGTTTCTACGCGTTTGCGGAGCGAACCTATTGAAACAATCATGGGCAAACACTCTTTGCCCGACGTGCATTGCCGGCCTAATTCCAGAGCTTCTCCATCAGCCATCGGCAGATATTCTGCTTCTATGCCCAATCCTGCCTTCAAAAGAGCAGGGACAATTTTGGAACTTTCTCCCATCCAAGGAACCAGAATTTTTCTTCCCTCGGTTTGGCCTAAGGCCGTTTTGATTTCAAAGCGGCTCAAGTCAGGAAGATTTTTTTCTGGTTTTTTCTGATAGTTTTTAATACTGTAGAGAAAAACCTCAATTCTGGTTTTAAATCCTGCCTGACCCGTGTAAGCGTCTGATTCCAGAATAGTGTAAGGTTTTCCTTGCGAGAGATACTGGAAAAAATGAATCAAAAATGAGTCAGGTCCGCAGGAATAAACTGACAGCCAAAGAGGATAAACTCCGCTCTGACGCCTTGCTTCAAAAGCGACGTTCAAGAGACGGTGGCCATAGCCCCAGTAGATGTTGTCAAGATTCGGAGCCTTATCGTTCAACGGGTAACAGTCGGCCGGTAGGGCAATAGCCGCTTTTTCTTGAATGGTTTCGGCAATGCCGGCAGATAGCAAAGGCGAATTAATGATATAGGGGTGCCCCAACACGACCACTACCGGAATTTCTTTTTCTGTGGCATATGCCAGAGCGCACTCCCCGATTTGCCGGCACTGTTTCTCAAATTTATTCTGGGCCTCTACCGCTCCTTTAAAGGCAGCTAAAGTTTTTCCTTGAGAGCAACCGAGTTTCGATCCTAATCTGATAAATTCTTTTTGGTTTTTTTCATAGCCTCCCTTAAGATCCAAAAATGGTTGCAGTACTTTGGGCGGCAACTTTGGCGAAAAAAGATCCGGAGTTGCTTGCGATAAAGGACAAACCCAACACCTCTTTTCTTCTTTTTTGCCGGGAATCTCGGTGATTTTTGGAAGAAAAATAAAATTTTCCTCTTTCAGCCTTTCTGCTTGGCCTGCTAAGATTTGAACCGGCGAGCAGAAAGTTGCCTGGCAAAGTTTAGCTCCTTCTGTTAACGATTTTAAACCGTAATTCTCAAGGACTTTAACAGTGAATCCCAATTCCTGGAAAAAGACAGCCGCCAGCGGTAAAATTTCTTCAGTTTCCAGACCGCGCGGAATACCGATAGTTTTTTTCGCCGGCTGACTTGAGCCGCCCAGAATAAAACTCGTGATTAATTTTTCTCTTTCCAAGAAGGGCCGGGGAGCTTCTGCCATCGCTTTGCTTTTGCCAATTTTCTCATACTTATCGCAGGCGCCGCCGGATAAAAATTTAAATTTTCGGTCTTCCTGTTCAACATTCATCACCTTGATACGACATTGATTACCCGAGTGCAACGAAGGGTGGAAAAAAACAGATGTTATTTGACTACCGTCGCGACAACCATCTTTTGCCTGACAGATAAATTCTTGTATATCCAAGACTTCGCTTTTAAGGAATTTTTCTAAGGCGAAGAGAAATACATTCTCTTCTTCATCTACTTTGCCCTCATACTCTTCTTTTGCCAGTAGAGCAATTCCTAAGGCTCCCATACAGCCGGGTGAGGGTGGAATGATGATTTGTTGCCCGGTAACTTTTGCCAGAGCGCAAGCTAATGCCAAATTTTCAGCCGGTTTCCCCTGCAGGAAGATTTTGCGGCCGTATTCTCTCAATCCTTTTACCCGATTATTATAATTTTTAATAATTGAATAATAGAGTCCGGCCGCTATTTCTTCTAATTTTGCTCCTTTGCGTTTTGTTTCATCGATTTGTTCAGCGATAAAAACGGCGCAATGCTGGCCCAAATCAACGGCGCGGGGAGATTCCAGAGCCTTCTTGCCGAGTTGTCCAATATCTTTGAGGCCCAAGAGTTGAAGTTGTTCAGCTAAAAAGGAACCGGTGCCGGCTGAGCAAACAGTGTTCATGCAAGAATCTGTTACCCGGCCATTTTCTAAACGAGTGAATTTAGCATCCTGACCGCCGATATCAACCACTGTGTCAACTGCCGGATCATAGTATAGAGCGCCCCGGGCATGAGCGGCAATTTCGTTAAGAACAAAAATCTGTTTGTGATTTTGTTCTGGTAAAGAGGCGCGCAGAAGAGAAGCAACAATCTCTCGGCCAGAACCGGTACAGCCAACAGTCTTAATCTTGTCCAGATATTTTTCTGGAATTTGCCGAACTAAATCTTTGGCTGCCTGGACCGGTTGGCCTTTCGTTTCCGTGTAAGCCTCAAAGATTGGGTCTTTTGCCACAAGAACCAGTTTAGAGCCGGTAGAACCGATGTCCAGTCCCAAAACTAAGTTTTCTGAACATTCCTGAGTTTTCGGGAAATCAATTTTTGTCACTTGCTTTACAGAGTTTTGCAGCCCTTCAAGAAAAACCAAGGGCAAAACTAAAGGTTTATTAGTCATTTTGGGCAGATTTTTTTCCAACCCGCTCAAGGCGGCTCCTAAAGCTTCAAAATATAAAGCTTGAGAAGGAACTTCCACTTGAGTAACATTTAGATTCTCTCTGACAGTTTGGACAATGCGTTGAGAAACCGACAAGCCGCCGATAACTAAAGTTTTTGGCGAGACTCGCGATTTCAATGCCAGAGCTGCCGCATTTTTAGCCGAAGAATCTAACAAACCCGCAATGACATCGGCAACCTGATTGCCTTGATTCAAAAGGTGAGTGAAATCAGTTTTCATCGTCACGCCGCAACGGGAGGTAATTTCCAAGCCTTTTACATTTTTTACGAGATGGTCTGCTTGAAAAATATCCAATCCGAGACGGCCCAAAATTTGAGTCAGAAAACTGCCTGTGCCCGCTGCGCAGCGCGGATTTTGGCGATATTCACTCTGTTTACTCTTTCTGGTTTTTAGCACAGAGAAACCTCCGCCGCCCAATCTGATGAGTGTAACCTCCTTTTCTGGATAGAGGTAGCCGACTGCTTTTTCTTGCGCCACTCTTTCAGGCACTGAAGGATAGGGCAACATATCTCGAAAACGACCCGTGACCAATACTTTATCCCTGCCCTTAATTTGCCATTTTTCTTTCAGCTCTTTCCATGTTTCCTCAATTTCTCCATTGTGCGCTTTCCAAAATGTTTCCTTGATATCCTTTCCTGCGCCCAGCAGAACTGCTTTAAAACTTATCTTTCCGACATCCACACCGATTACTTTCATTTTAATCTCCTCCTTTCAGTATTTTTTATGTTAATTTCTGTTATTTTCTGGATTTTTCAATCCTTATTTAGTTTACAAGGTTCTGTTAATGATATTGTAATCTATCATTTTTGATGACAAAAAGTCAAAGCCTTAAAATAGTGACAGGGGAATGGTTTTTGGTATAATAAAAGAATAAAACTATGCAAAAGAATAAATTTTTGATTACAGCCATAGCTGTCGTAGTTCTGGCGGCAGCCGGGTTGGTTTATTATATTTTCAGATTGGCAAATAGATACTCTACTTTAGAAATACCTGAAAATTCCCGCAAAGTAGAATATATGACAGTAAAGGTCTTTTTTAATAACGATAAATTAGACCCGGAATTTTCCTGCAATAAAGTGTTTCCGGTGGAAAGAGAAATTTTAAAAACAGAAGCAGTGGGAAGGGCGGCTTTAACCGAGCTTTTGAAAGGCCCGACTGATGCGGAAAAAGCGCAAGGATTTTTCACCACCATCAATCCTGGCGTGAAAATTCAGAGCCTAACCATTGAGAATGGCCTCGCTAAAGTTGATTTTGACGAGCAGCTGGAATTTCAGGTAGGCGGTTCCTGTCGCGTGTCAGCCATAAGCGCAGAGATAAGAGAAACCCTTAAGCAATTTCCGACTGTCGACAGCGTTATAATTTCAATTAACGGCCGAACAGAAGATATTTTACAGCCTTGATTTTAATGACAAGTAAATCTCAAATTAAATACGCAAGCGAAGCGCAGCGTGGAGATGAAAACGAAGTTTTCATCGACTCAATTAAACCCAGAGAAATTTTGGATTCAAAAGGAATGCCAACGGTTGAAGTAGAATTGATTACCCGAGCGAAGCGAAGGGTGGAGAAGAACGAATGTTCTTCGAGTACTGATTTTGGCGTTTTCCAAGCTTCGGTTCCTTCGGGCGTTTCCACCGGCAAATACGAGGCAATGGAGTTAAGAGACGAGGATGGCAAAGGAGTTTCTCGGGCGATTGCCAATGTGGAGAAAATTATTGCGCCGGCTTTGGAAAAAGAAGATTTAACCGACCAGAAAAGAATTGACAAAATTCTAATTAAATTAGACGGGACAAAAAACAAGTCCCGCTTGGGAGCCAACGCGATTTTACCCGTTTCCATAGCTATTTGCCGCGCCGCCGCTAAAGTTAAAAATCTTTCTTTGTATCAGTACATAGCGAGATTAGCGGAGAACCGTTCTCCGCTAATTATGCCAAAACCATCGTTTAACATGATTGAGGGCGGAAAGCATTCAGATAGCGGTTTGGCTTTCCAGGAATTTATGATAATGCCTCAGAAAGAAAAATTTCGCGAAAATCTGGAGATTGGCTTGGCAATATACAAAAAATTAAAACAGATCTTGGAAGAAAAGTACGGCAAAGAGAATATTACATTAAGCAAAGAAGGAGCTTTTTCTCCAAAGATAAAAGAAATTACAGAGGCTTTTGATTTAATTTTAGCGGCGGCAGAAGAAACAGGTTTTAAAAATAATATAAAATTTGCCATTGACGCAGCCGCTTCAAGTTTTTTTGAAAATGGAAAATATAAAATAAACAGCGAATTTTTAGACAAAGAAAAATTGATTGAATTTTATCAGGATATAATTCAAAAATACCCGATTATTTCTTTGGAAGACCCATTTCAAGAAGAAGATTTTGAGGGTTTTGCCAAACTTCATAAAATGATAGGGGACAGGGCAGTTATTTTGGGCGATGATTTATTGGCGTCAAATACGGAGCGAATAAAAATAGCTGAAGAAAAAAAAGCCGCTAACTGTTTGATATTAAAACCAAATCAAATAGGGACGGTGACTGAAACAATAGAGGCGGCAAAATTGGCGAAATCCTATGGTTGGAAAATTATGGTGTCAAACAGGGCAGGTGAGACAGAAGATGATTTTATTGCGGACTTGGCAGTCGGTATAGGCGCTGAATTTATAAAATCCGGCGCTCCTTTCCCTAAAGAAAGAATGGCGAAATATAACAGATTGGTTAAAATAGAAGAAGAGTTGGTCGCTCGGCAATGAAAGTTTTCAGGTACCGATAGTCGCCTCGTCCAGCGACTCGGCGCTATCTAAATTCTCGTCCCGCCAGCCGCTTTCGGCGGCACCATGCTGGCGGGACTGCGAAATTTACCATGAAAACTTTGCTGCCTCGCTTTACAGAAACATGAACTATTTTCAAAATTATCAAACTAATTGGAAATATATTTTAATTATCATTATTTTGGCCGTCATTGTCGGTGGCGGAGTTTTGGCTTATCAGTATTGGTGGCTGCCAAAACACGAGATAAAACCGCCAGAAATAACTATTAAGAACGAAATCGCCGGCCCTGACCTGAGCGAAGTCGAAGGGTGGCAGATTTATACTAATAGCCAGTATGGGTTTGAGGTGAAGTATCCCAGTGATGTATATTTTAAAGAATTCGCAGTTCAGGGACCGATAATTGCGATAGGGATCAAAGAAAATAATTATTCATTGATGGCTGTATATGTAGATGATTCCACGAGTTTTGGTAAGTATTGTGATAATCAGAAAAATTTTAGTATAGACAACAGCCCTGCGCAAAAGTGTTATTTTGAGGAGTGTGCAGATTTTTGTCACGAAGATGAACAATATTATAATGCTTATAGTATAGAAATTTTACAAAATAACCTAAGATACAGTTTTATATGTTCCGATTTATCTCACGAATCATTATGTGACCAAATCCTTTCCACTTTTAAATTTATTGGAGAAGAAGATTTAACATCAAATGAACTTAAAAATGCTGATTATTATATTTTCTTTGCCAACAAAACAATCTCACTCCAAGACGGTAATTATCAAGAAAATTTGCCAGGAGGAACAACATTCTGGTTGGGAGTTACTATTTATAAAGATAAAATTACTTTTGGTGACATAAATAATGATCAAAAAGATGATGCAGCTGTTATATTAAATACTACGGGAGGAGGAAGCGGTCAATTTCGCGAACTAACACTTATGATAAATAGAGACGGAAAGCCATTATATCTTACTGGAAAAGAATTGGGGGACAGGGTCATAATAAATTCTGTTAACATAGTATCTGGAGAGATTATTCTTGATATGATTGTGCACGGTCCCAATGATGGACTATGTTGTCCTACAGTAAAGAAAATTATTAAATACAAATTATTAAATAACGAATTAGTGTCAGTTGATTAGATTCATAATATGCCAAAACTAATTTTACTAAGACATTTAAAATCACAGTGGAATGAGGAAAATCGGTTTGCCGGCTGGACTGACGGGCCTTTGTCAAAAGAAGGAAAAGAAAAAGCCAGAGAAATTATGATAAAAATATCTCAAATAGGCATGGATGTGGTCTATACTTCACCGTTATTCAGGAATGAAGATACAGTTGCCAGAATTTTAGAACACAGCACAAAGTACCCGATGTTTATTCATTTGGATGGCGGAAAGATGCAAAAATGGGGTAAATTCGCAGACATTAGCGAAAGCGATATGCCAGTTTTTGTTTCAGAGAAATTAAATGAAAGATATTATGGTGAATTACAGGGATTAAATAAAGGCGAGACAAAAAGGCGATATGGCGAGGAAAAAGTTCAGCTTTGGCGGAGAAGTTATGAGACAGCTCCGCCCAGCGGAGAAAGCTTAAAAGAAGTAGTGAAAAGAACAATTCCTTTTTATAAAAAATATATTGAAAGGGACTTAAAAAGCGGAAAGAATGTTCTGATAGTGGCCAGCCATAATTCTTTAAGAGCAATAGTAAAATATGTTGAAAAAATTTCCGATAATGGTATTATTAATCTGGAAATTCCTTACGGCGGCTTGACAGAATACGAACTTGACGAATATCTGAATTTTAAAAACAAAAAAAATACTGTAATCATTTGACAGACATTGTCTGAAAATTAGATTTGTAGTAATATTAAATATAATTAATAATTAACAAATTATAATAAATATGCAGACTGACAGTATAAAGAAAAATTTAATACCCGCGGCTATTGTTATAGCCGGTCTTTTAGTCGCCGGAGCTGTTTATATAACGACAAAAGATAAAGTTGGAAAAGAGATTCCGGGACTCTTATCTTCCCAGCAAGCGGCTGATAAAGCGATAAATTACATCAACACCACTTTATTGGCTTCAAGCACGGCAGCTTCTTTACTGAATGTGGCCGACCAAAATGGTATTTATAAATTCCAGCTTAAAATCGGGAATCAGCAATATGATTCTTATGTGACTAAAGATGGACAACTTTTATTTACTCAGGCGATAAACATCGGGGAAAAAGCCAGCAGTACTCAGGATACCGCTCAAGAAACAAGCTCCACCATCGGTAATTTTTCTATCAGCCAAGATGAAGTTTGCAAGGAAAACGAAAAACCGATTGTATATTTTTTCGGTTCAAACAGCTGTCCTCACTGTCTGTGGGAACATCCGATTTTTGAGAAAGTGGCAAATAATTTTGAAGGATATATTTCTTTCCACAACAATATGGATTCGGATAAAGACATGGAAGTATTGGCGAAATATAGTACCGGCGGAATACCAACCTTAATTTTGGGTTGCAAATATTACCGGGTCGGGTCAGGGGAACAAGTGGGAGAGACTGAGGAGACCAAAAATCTGACTGCTTTATTTTGCAAATTAACCGGGGAAAAACCAGATGCGATTTGTGGACCGGTCAAAGATTTAATAAACCAAATTAATGAGTGAGAATAAAGCATCTAAGGTGCGATTATTTTTGACACCCGGCTGTCCTTACTGTTTTACTTTGAAGGAATTTTTAAAAGAACATAAAATTTCCTTTGAAGAAGTTGACGTTTCAAAAGATGAGAAAGCCAAGGAAGAGATGATAGAAAAATCAGGAAAAATGGAAGTGCCGGTGATTGAGATTGACGGCCAAGTTGTGGCAGGATTTGATAAAGAGAAAATTTGTAAATTGTTAAATATAAAAGATTAATTTTATGCCAATAAAAGTTGCCATAAATGGGTTTGGCAGAATTGGACGTCACACTTTCAGACGAATTTTAGACAATCATTCTGACTTGGAAGTGGTGGCGATTAACGATCTGAGCGAGCCTGAAATTCTGGCTCATTTATTGAGATACGACTCTTTGTACGGAATTTATAAAAAAACCGTAAAATTTACCAAAAATGAACTTTTGATTGACGGCACGTCAGCAGGAAAAAAAGTTAAAATATTGGCTGAAAAAGACCCGGCTAATTTACCCTGGAAAGAGCTTGGAATAGATATTATTTTAGAATGTACGGGAAACTTTACTGATTATGAAGGAGCAAAAAAACACTTAACAGCCGGAGCCAAAAAAGTGATAATTTCCGCTCCCTCAAAAAACGCGGACAAAATTCCTTCTTTTGTTTTGGGGGTCAACCAGGAGAAATTTGACGGGAAAAAATACGATATTTTTGATATGGGTTCTTGTACCACCAATTGTTTGGCTCCGGTGGCTAAAGTTTTGAATGAAAATTTCAAGATTGTCAGAGGTTTTATGAGCACCATCCACAGTTACACCAACGACCAAAGGATCCTGGACATATCTCATAAAGATTTAAGAAGAGCGAGAGCTGCTGCTTTAAATATTATTCCTACCACTACGGGTGCCGCCAAAGCCGTTGGCAATGTCCTTCCGGAACTGAAAGGAAAATTAGACGGCTTAGCTTTTAGGGTTCCGACGCCAACCGTTTCAGTTTTGGATTTAATTTGTGAAGTGGAAAAACCGACCACAGCCGAAGAAGTGAATTATGTTTTTAAAAAAGCTTCGCAGAAAAAAGAGCTTATTGGAATCTTAGGAATTGAAGATGCGCTTCTGGTTTCTTCTGATTATATCAGGAATTCATTTTCCGCCATTGTTGATTCCAACTTAACCATGGCTTCTGAAAATTTAGTCAAAATTGTTGCCTGGTACGATAACGAATGGGCATACGCGTGCAGGTTGGCAGAATTTGCGGAGTTTGTGGGAAAGAGAAGTCGATGAACTTCGTTCGTTGAGCCGAAGGCGAGACGGGAGAAGAAACTTGTTTCTGCGACCATCTTCACCCTTCGATAGCTCTCGGGTATATAAAATTATTTTAAAGAAGGGCTGCCTTGAAGGTAGTCCTTCTTTTTTTAATTTCTTTTATGTATAATAAATAAATAGACATTAAAAGCTTAAGGGCGATGATTAAAAAAGGAGAATTATATTACCCGAGTCAGGAATTTAAAAAAAAGGCCTGGATAAAAAGCCAAACAATTTATAAAAAAGCGGCGAAAGATCCGATTGAATTTTGGGAAAAATTAGCCCAAGAGCTTTTTTGGTGGAAGAAGTGGAAAAGAGTTTTTAAACATGAACCGCCATATTTTAAGTGGTTTTTAGACGGAAAAATGAACATTACGAGCAATATCTTTGAAAAAAACACGATTAGTTTTGGCAAAATAAAGAATAAACCTGCTTTAATCTGGGAACCGGAACCGCTTGACCAAAAGGCTCAAACCATAACTTACGGAGAACTGCTCTCTAAAGTTAATAAATTTGCCAACGCTCTTTTGAAATTAGGAGTAAAAAAAGGGGATAGGGTGGGAATTTATCTGCCGATGATTCCGGAAGTGGTAATTTCAATGCTGGCCTGCGCCAGAATCGGAGCTATACACATCGTGGTTTTTTCAGCTTTTTCTCCGGCCGCCTTAAGGGTGAGATTGCAGGATACGGAAGCTAAAATTTTAATTACAGCCGACGGTTATTATCGTCGGGGTCAAGTGATAAACTTGAAACAAAACGCCGATGAGGGAACAAAAGAGACAAAAGTAGAAAAAATAATTGTTGTAAAGAGGGCAGGTAATGAGATAAATTGGGAAGGAAATAAAAATCTCTGGTGGCATGAGTTGATTGAAAATGAAAAAGATTTTTGCGGGCCGGAGATAATGGATTCGGAAGATATTTTTTTCATTCTTTATACTTCAGGTTCTACCGGCAAACCCAAGGGTTGCGTTCATGCCTGCGGCGGCTATGCCGTTCAGGCTTATTGGACAGGGAAGTGGGTATTTGATTTTCAACAAAATGATGTTTTCTGGTGCACTTCAGATCCCGGATGGGTTACGGGCCACACCTACACAATTTATTCTCCTTTGCTTAATGGAATTACCACTTTAATGTTTGAAGGCGCGCCCGACTGGCCGACACCTGACCGATGGGCCAAGATTATTGAAAAACACGGGGTAACCATTTTTTATACGGCCCCTACCGCCATCAGGATGTTTGAGAAATACGGCGCCGAAATTATAAAAAAATATCAATTTGAAACCTTGCGGCTTTTGGGTTCGGTTGGCGAGCCAATCGATGAAGAGGCCTGGTCGTGGTATTTTAAAGAAGTGGGCAAAGAAAAGTGTCCTATTGTTGATACTTGGTGGCAGACCGAAACCGGCGGCATTTTAATCAGTTCTTTGCCGGGAATAGGACCTTTTAAACCTGCTTTTACCGGATTGCCTTTCCCGGGCGTGAAAACAGACATTTTAGATGAACAAGGTAAAACTTGTCCGGCAGAAAAAAAGGGAAATCTGGTTATTCTGCCGCCTTTTAGCCCGGGCCTTTTCAGAGGAATTTATAAAGACCCAAAAAAATATCTTGAAACCTATTGGGCTCAATACGGCAAGGACATGTATTTTACTTCAGACGGCGCTTATAAAAATGAAAATGGTTTAATTAGAATTGTGGGCAGAGTGGATGATGTGATAAAAGTGGCTGGTCACAGGGTGGCAACCGGTGAATTAGAAAACGCGGTTGCCAAACATCCGGATATTATTGAATGCGCGGTCATTGGCGTTCCGGATAAAATAAAAGGGGAAGTGCCGGTGGTTTTTATGGTTCCAAAAACACCCGCAGGCGTTAAAGCTCCGGCCGATGAGGAAAAATTTTCAGAAGAATTAAAACAAGAGGTTATCGGCCAGATTAAAAAAGAAATTGGCCCTATTGCCTTGCCAAAAGAAGTTTATCTGGTTGAAGATTTGCCGAAAACCAGGTCGGGTAAAATAATGAGAAGAATTTTGAAACGGTTATTCGTCGGAGAAGAATTGGGAGATTTGTCTACTTTATCTAATCCGGAAAGCGTTGAGAAAATTAAAAAAATCTTGACAAATAAAAACGGCTTTTCGGTATTTTTACTGGATTTTTTATTTGTGGCTGTTGGAATCGGCATCTTGGTCATTTCCATTTTAAAAAATGAAGAAATAATAAAATGGTTATTAAAAAGATAATTAGTAAAAGAGGACTTCTCTCGTCTCCAGTCTTATTTTTATGAAAAATAAAAAATTAATTCTATGGTTTAAAGATATTGATTCAAATGATGTTTCTTTGGTTGGCGGAAAAAATGCTTCTTTGGGCGAAATGTATTCAAAACTGTCTAAAAAGGAGATTAATATTCCGAATGGTTTTGCTACAACCTCCGAAGCTTATTGGTATTTTTTGAAGAAAAACAATCTTTTACCGAAATTAAAAGCTCTTTTTAAGGATGTTGACGTTAAAAATATTAAAAATCTTCAAACAATCGGAAAAAAGGCCAGAGATTTGATCATTTCAGCTGAATTTCCGGATGATTTAAAAAGAGAAATAATTAAGGCTTACAGAGAACTGTCAAAAAAATACGGTCAGGAAAATCTGGCCGATGTGGCAGTCAGGTCGTCAGCTACGGCTGAGGACCTTCCTTCGGCTTCTTTCGCCGGCGCGCACGAAAGTTATTTAAACGTGAAAGGCGAACAAAAATTACTGATAGCTGTTAAAAAATGCATTACTTCTTTATTCAATGACAGAGCCATTTCTTACCGGGAGGAAAAAGGTTTTGACCATTTCAAAATTGCTTTGTCGGTTGGCGTTCAAAAAATGGTGAGATCGGATCTGGCTTCTTCCGGAGTAATCTTTACCTTAGACACGGAATCGGGTTTTCAAAATGTTGTGTTGATTAATTCAATTTACGGAATCGGGGAGATGATTGTTAAAGGCAGAATTACCCCTGATGAGTTCTATGTTTTTAAACCTACTTTAAAAGAGGGATATCAGTCAATTATCACCAAAAATTTAGGAACTAAAAATAAAAAATATATCTATTCCAAAGAAGGCGGATTGAAGGAAATAAATGTTCCGAAAGAAGACAGATTAAAATTCTCCCTAAAAGACCAAGAAATTTTAATTTTAGCAAAATGGGCTTGTAAAATTGAAGAACATTACGGCCGGCCTCAAGATATTGAATGGGCAAAAGACGGAGAGACGGGTAGGTTATTTATTGTTCAATCCAGGCCGGAAACCATTTATGCGCCGAAAATCGGCAGGACGGCGAAGAGGACTTCGTCCTCTTCTTCACCTTCGTCCCGCAAGCGGGACTTGGTCTATGAAGAATACGAAATAAAAACCAACAAAAAACCAGTTTTGACCGGCATTGCCATTGGAAATAAAATCGGCCAGGGCAAAGTAAAAGTGATCGAGAGTATTTCTAAAATTTCCGCTTTTCAAAAAGGAGAAATTTTGGTGACAAAAATTACCGACCCTGATTGGGTGCCGGTAATGAGAATCGCTTCAGCTATTGTTACGGAAGAGGGGGGCAAGACCGCTCATGCCGCCATTGTCAGCCGGGAGTTGGGAGTTCCTTGCATTGTGGGGGCAAAAGCAGCAACAAAGGTTTTAAAAACAGGGCAGAATATTACCGTTGATTGCACCATAGGAAAAGGAAGAATTTTTGAAGGGAAGATTCCTTTTAAGATTAAAGAATATGATTTAAAAACAATTCCCAAGTTGCCCGTTAAAATTGTGGTCAATATTGGCGCGCCGGAAATTGCTTTCAAAACATCTTTTTTGCCGGTGGAAGGGGTAGGATTGGCCAGACAAGAGTTTATTATTGCAGAAAAAATTAGAATTCACCCTCTGGCCCTGTATCATTTTGAACAATTGAAAGACAGAGAACTGAAAAGGAAAATTGCAGAGTTAACCGTTGAGCATAAAGATAAAAGAGAATATTTTATTAAGGAATTGGCCGAAGGAATTGCCCAAATCGGTTCAGCTTTTTGGCCCAATCCGGTGATTGTCAGAATGTCTGATTTAAAAACCAATGAATACCGGGCTTTAATCGGCGGAGAGCTTTTTGAACCGGAAGAACAAAATCCCATGCTGGGGCTTAGGGGAGCTTCAAGATATTATGATGAGAAATTCAAACCCGCTTTTGAAATGGAATGCCGGGCTATAAAAAGAGCCAGAGACATATTGGGTTTGAAAAATATCTGGTTGATGATTCCTTTTTGCCGGACGATAGAGGAAGGAAAAAAAGTTTTAGATTTATTATCAAAAAACGGTTTAAAGAAAGGAAAAGACGGTTTAAAAATTATTGTCATGTGTGAAATTCCCTCAAATGTCATTTTGGCAGAAAAATTCTTGAAAATTTTTGACGGAATGAGCATTGGCTCCAACGATTTGACTCAATTGATTTTAGGGATGGACAGAGACAATGCTTACATTGGCCATATTGCCGATGAATTCAACGAAGCTTCCAAAGAAATGATTAAAAAAGTTATAAAGATTTGCCGCCAAAAGAAAAAATATATAGGAATATGCGGTGACGCGCCCTCAACCATTCCCGGATTTGCCAGGTTTTTGATAGAATCAGGAATTGAAGCAATCTCCCTCAGTCCCGATGCGGTAATGAAAACGATTTTCAGCCTTTCTGAGAAGAAACAATGATGATATAATAAAAAAGCAATTCTCATAAGAACATCTTATGACCATAGATAATTACTTAGAAAAAAATGGCCACTCGCAAGAACTGCGCGATTTAGTCAGGACCATTGTTGACCAAATCCGGCCCATCAAGGATGAGTTTTTAGGTGGAGACAAGGGAGCTGGCACCTATAATATTTATGGAGAGAAACAAATCAAGATAGATAAGCGAGCTAACGAAATATTGCTTGCGGCTTTTCGCAATTCGAAACTGGTAAAACAGGCAGGCAGTGAGGAAGAAAAAGAGGTGATTCAAATGGATTCGAGCAAGGGTCATTTTGGCGTAACTATAGATCCTCTTGACGGTTCATCACTCATTCCCACCAATCTCGCTGTTGGAATAATTGTTTCTATTTATGAAAATGGCGAGATAATGAGCGGACTCAGAAATATCACTCAGGCTTTCTATATTTTGCTGGGCCCCCTCACTCTGATGGTTTTTGCAGATAAAAATGGAGTATCTCAATTTATCTACAATCAAAAAGGAGTTCTGGATTTAGTAAAAGAACACCTGATTATTCCGGAGGGCAAGCTCTATTCTCCGGGCGGGCTCAGGAAAGAATGGACAAGCGCTCATCTCGACCTTATTTCCAATCTGGAAGAAGAGGGTTTTAAGCTTCGCTACAGCGGTTCGTTTGTGCCTGACTTTCACCAAATATTAACTTATGGGGGTATCTTTACTTACCCCGCTCTTTTAAATGAACCGAATGGCAAACTTAGGGTGCTTTTTGAAGTCGGGCCGATGGCTTTTATCGCAGAAAAAGCCGGGGGAGCAGCTATTGACGGCGGGAAGGGCATCTTGGAAATTATTCCTGCCAAAGTTGACCAAAGAACTCCGGTGTATATCGGGTCAAAGAAGTTAATAGAAGAACTAAAAGAAAAATTATCGCCATAACTAAAATATCTTTTAAATAAAAAATGGAAAAAGACATTGAAAAATTAGTTTATGAATTAGTCTTTGAAAATAATGAAGAAGCAGACAGGGAAATCAGAAAAAGAGCTGAAATTCAAGGAATAAAATTGGCCTCCACTTATAATTTGTATAAAGCCAGAGCAAAAAATGAATGGGATAGTTTTTCCGTTCCGGCTTTTAACATTAGAACCTTAACCTTTGATACTGCTCGGGCAATATTTCGACAAGTTTTAAAGAAAAAAGTAGGAGCTTTTATTTTTGAAATAGCTCGTTCTGAAATTGGTTATACTAACCAAAAAATGTCGGAATATGTCCCTGTAATATTGGCAGCGGCAATGAAGGAAGGATTTAGAGGAATTTTGTTTTTCCAAGGAGATCATTTTCAAATTAAGGCTGAAAAATTTTTCGATGAGAGACAAAAAAACGAAGAAATTTCAGCTATCAAGAAAGTCATTAAAGAATCAATAGATGCCGGGGCGTATAATATTGATATTGATTGCTCCACTTTAGTTAAGTTAAATGAAAAAGATTTAAAAAATCAACAGAAATATAATTTTGAGTTAACGGCTTTACTGACTTTTTATATTCGACAATTAGAGCCAAAAAATGTTACCATTTCAATTGGGGGAGAAGTGGGAGAAATCGGAGGAAAAAATAGCACTCTTAAAGACCTTAAAGCCTTCATTGAGGGATATAACAAGGAAATTAAAAAATTTGACAAGACAGAGGGTTTAGTAAAAATAGCGATTCAGACCGGAGCAACTCATGGAGGGATTGTTCTCCCTTCAGGAGAATTAAAAGAGGTAGATATTGACTTTGTGACCTTAAAGAAACTCTCAGAAGAAGCAAGAAAATATGGAATGGGAGGGGCGGTCCAACACGGAGCTTCAACCTTACCTGAAGAATGTTTTGATAGATTTCTTGAGGCCGGGGCAATAGAGATTCATCTGGCAACTGCTTTTCAAAATATAGTTTATAATAGTTCTTATTTCCCGGCGGAGCTAAACGAAAAAATCTCCAATTGGCTAAGAAAAGAAGCAATAAGCGAGCGAAAGCCGGACGAAACAGAAGAACAATTCTTTTATAAAACTCGAAAAAAAGCCTTAGGACCGTTTAAAAAAGAGATATGGGGAATCCCCCAAGAAGCTAAAGATAAAATCTCTGAAGAATTAGAAAAGAAATTCGCCGTTATTTTTGAAAAAATGGGCGTGGAAAATACCGCAGATTTGATTAACAAATATTACTCCTTAGAAAATAAATAGGGTAAAGGTCGATTAAAAACCGAGCTTCCATTACCGAGCTCCCGAAGGGAGTGAAGTCAAAGAGGTAAACCTCTTTTTCACCCTTCGTTGCGACTCGGGTAGGTAAAGAAGGGACTTCGTCCCCTTCGCCTTTCAAAAAAAATGCAAAATAAAGACTTAATTATTTTAATCATCTTAACTATTTTAGTTGGGGGAGGATTAATGTGGCAAGATAGAGATAATTTAACAAAGACTTTTCCGATTTTAATCAGAACCGATAGAACAGAATATCAAAAAGGAGAGATTTTAAAGCTCGCCATTAAAAACAATTTAGGAAAAAATATTTGCTTTTCTTCCTGTTACCCTTATCATTTAGAAGAAAAAGATGGCGATTGGAAATCGTATCCTTATTTGGAATGTCCTGAATCAGATATCAATGAAATTTGTATTAGTGCCCGTCAATCAAAATTCTTTGAAATTAATTTATCTTTTGTGAATGAAGGCGCTCACCGATTAGCCGTCCCAATCTGTTCTAATTGTAAAGATAAAGATAGTTTTAGAGAAGATAATAAATTTTATTCCAATGAATTCTCAATAAGATAGAAACGAGCTGCGGCTCGGGTGGAGATGAAAATGAAATTTTCATCGCCTCGCTTCGCTGTGGCTAAAGTTATGAAAATAATCCACGAGAAAAAAAAGTGTATTGGCTGCGGTTTATGCGTCACTCTTTGCGGAGATTTCTGGCAGATGGGTGAAGATGGTAAATCTCAGCTTTCAAATTCTAAAAAAAACAACGATGGAAATTATGAACTGGAAATTAACGAGGCAGGCTGTAATCAGGAAGCAGCTGAAGGTTGTCCCGTTCAATGCATTCACGTTGTTTAACGTCGAAATTGCTCTACAGGGTAAACTATTATGTTAAGTTTATCAGCAAAAGCGCGAAAAGATTTTGGTAAAAAGGTGAAAATTTTAAGGCAAAGAGATATTTTGCCGGCTGTTTTATATGGGCCGAAAATTAAGAAAACCCAATCTTTAGAGTTAGATTATAAAGCCTTTGAAAAAGTTTATAAAACAGCTGGCGAGAGTTCTTTGATTTCGCTTGAAATTGAAGGGGAAGATAAAAAAATTCCGGTTTTAATCCATGAAATTCAGAAAGACCACTTAACCGGTAAAATTTCTCACATTGATTTTTATCAGCCATCACTGGAAGAAAAAACTGTGGTAAAAATACCCATAGTTTTGGAAGGAACATCCCCGGCCGTTAAAGAGTCAGGAGGTACCTTGGTTAAATATATTTCAGAAGTAGATGTCAAGGCGCTGCCTCAAAACCTGCCGAAAGAAATAAAAATTAACGTAGAGAATTTGAATACTTTTGAAGATAATATTTTAATTAAAGATTTAAAATTACCCGAAGGAGTAGAGATTTTGCGTAACAGCAACGATATTGTCGCCTCTGTTTTGCCGCCGGAGAAAGTAGAGGAGGAATTAGAAAAACCAATTGAAGAAAATGTGGAAGAGGTCAAAAGCGTGGAAGAAAAGAAGGCGTCTGAAGCCGAAATTGCGGAGGGCGAAGAAATAAAAGAAACAAAACAAAAAAGCAGTCGATGAAAATTTCTAATCTTCTAAAGTTAATTTTATTAATTTTCTTAGTTTCGGTTTTAGCATTGCCGAATTTCAACGGTCTCGCCCAATTGTCGCCGGAACAAGAACGACAGATTTTAGAAAATGAGTTAAAGGGATTAGAAGATAAAATTGCGCAATATGAACAAGATATTACCAAGACTCAGAAGGAGAAGAATACTCTTCAAAATCAAGTTTCTATTCTAAAAAATAAAATTCAAAAATTAAATTTGCAAATTCAGCAAAGCAATTTGATAATAAAGGATATGTCATTGCAAATAGAAGATACGGGGAAATCAATTGAAAATACTTCTTTAAAAATTGAAGATTACAGGGGGAGATTGGCGGATATTCTAAGAATGATTTACGAAGAAGATCAAAAAAGCGGGGTGGAAATTATACTTTCAAGCGATGGTCTCTCCGATTTCTTTAATAATCTGACGGCTTTGGAGAATTTGAACATTAAAAGCAAGGAAATGCTTGAAGATATCAAAGATTTAAAAGTTAATTTAGAAGGACAAAAACAATCTTTGGATGAGGAAAAAGAAGATTTGGAAAGGATAACTAAAATTCAGACTCTTCAAAGAGAAGAGAGCGTTGTAACCAAAAACGAGCAAGAGAAGCTCTTGGAAAAAACCAAAGGGAAAGAATCGGAATACCAAAAAATATTATCAGAGACCAAACAAAGAGCAGCTGAAATCAGGAGCAGAATTTTTGAATTGACAGGCGTACCGGAAGCTCCTACCTTTGGCGAGGCCTACGAGATTGCTAAATACGCATCGGGCATTACCGGTGTCAGGCCGTCGTTTCTATTAGCAATCTTACAGCAAGAATCAGCAATAGGGAAAAATGTGGGCCAATGCTATTTAAAAAACATAGCAACGGGTGAGGGAGTTAGAATCAATACGGGGAAAGAACTATCCAGAGTTATGAGTCCCAAGAGAGACGTTCCTCCTTTTTTAATTATTACCAAAGATTTAGGGCGGGACCCCCTTTTGACACAAGTTTCTTGCCCGATGAGTTTTGGCTGGGGAGGGGCGATGGGTCCTGCTCAGTTTATTCCGTCCACCTGGATTCTATATAAAGATCGTTTAGGGGGGATTATTGGCAAAGCGGCAGACCCTTGGAATATTAAAGATGCATTTTTAGCTGCGGGCTTGTATCTTTCAGACTACGGGGCTGAATCAAAAACTAAAGACGGCGAATGGAAAGCAGCGATGATTTATTTTGCGGGGTCAACTACAAATTCAGCTTTCTATTGGTATGCAAATAATGTTCTCAAAATAGCTGATGGGTTTGAGAAAGATATTGCGGTTTTAGAAGCGACAAAATAGTTTATAAACCTTCCAGTACTTCGTTTTGTTTTTTAATAATTTCTTCTAATTTCCCTTTCATAATTTCTTCCAAATTATGCCAAGTTTTTTTTATCCGATGGTCGGTGAGTCTATTCTGAGGGAAATTATATGTTTTGATTTTTTCGGCTCTTTTGGCTCTGCCGATCTGTGAGCGTCTTTTTTGTCCAAATTTTTCTAAACTTTCCATTTCTTTTCTTTTCAAAAATCTGGCTTCTAAAATGCTCATGGCATTTTCTTTATTTTGCAGTTGATTTCTTTCTGTTTGAGAAGCGACGACGAGTCCTGTCGGCAAATGAGTAATCCTGACCGCTGTTTCTCTTTTATTTACATTTTGGCCGCCTTTCCCCGAAGCGCGATAGAAATCAATCCTTAAATCCTGAGGATTAATTTTAATCTGAGTTTTTTTCGGTTTGAGCAAAACAGCCACCGAGGCAGTTGAAGTATGAACTCTTTCTTGCTTTTCAGTTTCAGGAATCCTTTGAACTCGGTGAACCCCGGCTTCGTATTTCATTTTTGAAAAAACATCACCGTTCTTTAACTCAAAAATTATTTCTTTAAAACCGTTCAATTCACTCGGATGAGAATCTAATATTTTTTGGTTCCAGTTCTGTTTTTCCGCATATTTTGAATACATCCTAAAAAGGTCGCCGGCAAAAAGAGCCGCTTCTTGGCCGCCCGTGCCGGCTCTGATTTCAATAATAACCGCCGAAGAATTTTCCCGCCCCGCAGGATTAACATCCGCTTCTAGAGATACGGCCAATTCTAATTCTAATGATTTTTGTTTTTCTCTGAAAGAAATTAGCTCTTCCTGAGCTAAAGAAAACAGCTCTGCATCTTCCCGGGCAGAAAGAATGGCTTTATTTTCTTCAATTTTGTTTTTAATTTCTTGAATCTCTCTGTCTTTTTCTATAATTTTCTCAAGGAAATTTTTTCTTTGTGATAGCGCCTGAAGTTTATTTAAATCAGAAATCAACTCAGGGTCGCTGAGTTGATTTAAAATATCTTCATACTCTTTTTTGATGTTTTCAATTTCCGACATACGAGAATTACTTCCCTTACCCGAGCGCAGCGAAGGGTGGAGAAAGCGAAGAGAACTTCGTTCTCTTCTTTACCTCAGCTAAAGCTTCGGTGAACGAATGTTCTTCGACTTCTTTAAATCTTGTTTTTTAGCCAGCCGTTTCCTGAATTTTTCCACTCTGCCCATCGCATCAAAGGCTTTTTCCTTACCGGTATAAAAAGGATGACATTTAGAGCAGATTTCTACCTCAATAAATTCTTTAGTAGAACCAACAGTAAAAGTGTTTCCGCAAGCGCAGCGCACTTGAGCCTTATTATAGTATTTTGGATGTATATTATCTTTCATATAATCTACTTTAACAAATCCTGATTAAAAATCAATAACCCGAGCGGGCGATGAAGACTCCGTCCTCATCTTCACCTTCGCTTCTTTCGGAAGATCGGTAAACGAAGGGTGGAGAAAGCGAAGAGAACTCCGTTCTCTTTTTTACCTCAACTAAAGCTTCGGTGAACGAATGTTCTTCGAGATTAATACTTGCTTGGATAATAAAATTATGCTATACTTTTTTTATGATTGAAATTAAGGAAAAATCCAAAAAAACCGATTTTAATCATCTGAGCGAAGCGAAGAGGAGAGATGAAGGCGGAGACTTCATCGATCTTGACATGGAAGAAATGGCACGGGCCGGTTTGCATTTCGGGCACCGGAGCTCAAGAACTCACCCAAAAATGAAACCTTATCTTGAGGGCGTCAGAAATACGATTCATATAATTTCGCTGGAAAAAACAGCTGAAAAATTGGAAGAGGTTTTGAAATTTATCAAAGAAATTATTTCTCAGGGAAAGACGCTGCTTTTGGTGGGAACAAAAATACAAGTTAAAGAATTAGTTAAAAAAACGGGTGAGAGTTGCGGCTTACCATATGTTTCGGAAAGATGGCTGGGAGGAACTTTTACCAATTTTGGAATCATCAGAAAAAGAATCGAATATTTTAAAGACTTGGAAAGAAAGAGAGATTCAGGAGGTTTGGAAAAATACACGAAAAAAGAGCGGGCAAAAATTGAAAAGAAAATCAGAAGTTTGGAAATAAAATTCGGCGGGATTAAAAATTTGGAAAAACTGCCGGATGTTATTTTTATTTTAGAGATGAAAAAAGATGAATTGGCGATAAAAGAAGCCAGAAAAATGGGAATTAAGGTAATTAGCATTTCAGACACCAATACCGATCCCAGCTTGGCTGATTATTTCATTCCGGCAAATGACGATGCCGTTTCTTCCGTAAAATACATTCTAGATAAAGTAGCTGAGGTTATTAAGAAAGCAAAAATAAAACCAAAATCGCTTCCTGAAACTTAAAACTTGAAGCTTGAAACACAAAATTTATAAAATGTTTCAAGTTTCAGGTTTCATGTTACATGTTTCATGATTTCAATTGATCAAATTAAACAACTTAGAGAAATTACTGGAGTTTCGATTTCAGAATGTAAAAAAGCCTTACAAGAGGCGAATGGAGACGGAACTAAGGCAAAAGAAATTTTGAGAAAAAGGGGTCAGGATTTTGCCAAAAAAAGAATTGAAAAAGAGGCAGGGCAGGGAATAATTGAAAGCTATATTCACTCAGGGAAAAAAATTGGAGTAATGGTAGAATTGCGTTGCGAATCTGATTTTGTGGCCAAGTCCGAGGACTTCCAAAAATTGGCCCACGAATTATGTCTGCAAATTGCCGCTATCTCTCCCGAAGAGGTCGATGAACTCCATTCATCTTCAGCCACCGAGTCCCGTTTACGGGACGAAGGTGGAAAAGAGAGCGAAGCTCTCTTTGACTTCGCTGTCGCTTGGGTTTTAGAGCAGCCCTGGATTAAAGATGAAAGCAAAAACATAAAAGAACTAATAGAGGAACATATTGCCAAATTCGGCGAGAATATTATTTTAAAGAGATTTATCCGATATGAGTTATGAAATAATTTCCATAATAGTTTTGTCGGGAAGTCTTCTGGCAATACTGACAATAATTTTTCGGAAAATTCCGATTTTGGCTGAATTGCCGGAAATCAGCGAAGGCCGTTCCAAAGAAAATATTTGGTTGAGATTAAAAAACAAAGTTCTCAATTTGTCTTTTTTAAAATCTTTTTCTTTTGAGATATTTTTACAAAAAATTCTTTCCAAAATCCGGGTTTTAACCTTAAAAACCGATAACCAAACCTCTAATTGGCTTCAGAGATTAAGAGAAAAAGCGCAAAAAAAGAAATTTGAGGAAGATGACAATTACTGGCAGGAATTAAAAAACTCAGCCCAAAAAAGAAAGAAATAACAAAACTCCTGCCTTTTATTATGCCGGAGTAGCTCAACGGTAGAGCAGCGCTTTTGTAAAGCGAAGGTTTGGGGGTTCGAATCCTCTCTCCGGCTCAACAAAATGAATCAAGTAATCTTAGTTTTGGTAAATTGCAACAGTAAAAAAGAAGCTGAAAAAAGGGAAATTAAAAATAGTTAGGCCTCTTGACAGAAGTTTTGGCATAGATTAAAATTCAGGGAGAAGAGACAAATATATGGCGAAAAAGAAAGCGAAAAAGAAAAAGTGTTCTTGCTGCTAGTTAAGAAAGCGTGGATTGGAATTGTAGGAAATCAGGAATTCTCTTCCTGGTTTTTTAATCTTGTTTAGTCGAGTTTAAAAAACCAAAAAAAACAAGAGCAGATCTTTTAAAATTTAATTTAATTAAGCCAGTTCTTCGGCAAGTTCAGAATTAATGCTGAGCCTGTCGAAGTATCAGTTTTTCAGAGTTGCTTCGACTATTCACCCAGTTAAATTCGCATTCAGCGATTATTTAACGGGGTAAAATTTTATTTGAGAGTTTGATTCTGGCTCAGGATGAACGCTGGCGGCGTGGCTAAGGCATGCAAGTCAAGGGGGTCCAGTTAACGCAAGTTAACCGGACAACCGGCGGACGAGTTAGTAACACGTGGGCACTAACCTTAAAGACGGGCATAACCTGCCGAAAGGTAGGCTAATTCCCGATAGTCCCTGAGAGCAATCGAAGGGTAAAGGAGAAATCCGCTTTAGGATCGGCCCGCGGCCTATCAGCTAGTTGGTGGGGTAATGGCCTACCAAGGCGACGACGGGTAGGGGAAGTGAGAGCTTGTTCCCCAACGATGGGACTGAGACACGGCCCATACTCCTACGGGAGGCAGCAGTCGAGAATATTGGTCAATGGGGGAAACCCTGAACCAGCGACGCCGCGTGCTTGAAGAAGCCCTTCGGGGTGTAAAGAGCTTTTCTGGGGGAAGAACCCTTCACCTTTTAGATACTAAAAGTGGTTTTTGTTGTTTTGGTGTTTAAAAAGTGAAGGGTGACGGTACCCTAGGAATAAGGGGATGCTAATCACGTGCCAGCAGCAGCGGTAATACGTGATCCCCAAGCGTTATCCGGATTTATTGGGCGTAAAGGGTCCGTAGGCGTTTAAGTTAGTCTAAGGTCAAAAACCTCGGGCTTAACCTGAGGAACGCTTTAGATACGGCTTAAATTTGAGGGCGCTAGGGGCTGATGGAACGGTCGGTGTAGGGGTGAAATCCGTTGATATCGACCGGAACACCAAAAGCGAAGGCATTCAGCTGGAGCGGCCCTGACGCTGAAGGACGAAAGCGTGGGGAGCAAAAAGGATTAGATACCCTTGTAGTCCACGCCCTAAACGATGGACACTGGCTATCTGAAGTGTCGACCCTTCGGGTGGCGAAGCTAACGCGTTAAGTGTCCCGCCTGGGAAGTACGGCGGCAACGCTAAAACTCAAAGAAATAGACGGGGACCTACACAAGCGGTGGACCATGTGGCTTAATTCGACAACAAGCGAGGAACCTTACCAGGGCTAGAAATTCCAATGAAATCCCGATGAAAGTCGGGACTACCCACAAGGACATTGGGACAGGTGCTGCATGGTTGTCGTCAGCATGTGCTTTGAAGTGCACCCTTAAATGGGGTAACATGCGCAACCCTTATCGTGTGTTTTATCTGTCACGCGAAACTGCCTCGGATAACGGGGAGGAAGGCGGGGATGACGCCAAATCAGCATGGCCCTTTGATGCCCTGGGCTGCACACGTGGTACAATGGCGAGGACAATGGGCTGCTAAGCCGCAAGGCGGAGCTAATCCCATCAAACCTCGTCTCAGTTCGGATTGAGGTCTGAAACCCGACCTCATGAAGCTGGAATCGCTAGTAATCGCATATCAGCCATGGTGCGATGAATACGTTCTTAGGTCTTGTACTCACCGCCCGTCACGTTAAGCGAGCTGGGAACAGCCAAAATCCCTCATTAGAGGTATCAAGCTGGGCTCAGTGAGAGGAACGAAGTCGTAACAAGGCACGCGTAGCGGAAGCTGTGCGTGGATCATATCCTTTTTTACTATTTTTTTTGAAGTAGTAAAAAAGTGTCGACTAAGGTTGAAGATTGAGAATTCTATTTTCAACCTTAAGGTATTAATCGATGAACCTTAAAATCTCGATTATTTTTAAGTCGAAGCAACTCTAAGAAACTGATTAAATTTTAAAGCCATAAATAAAAATAAGGAGGTGGGATTATGATTGAAAGGATTGTAAGAATAAAAGATTTTTCTGCCGGCGAAGAAACTCTTTCATTGGTGATGAGCCAAGCTGGTGTAACCCGTCCTTTAAAAGGTAAAATAACAGACAAAGGACAACAAAAATATTTTATTGCTAAAGAGAAAAACGGAAAGTGTCTCAGTTTTGGAAGTGGTACGGCCGTTCATTTTAATTGGAATTGCTTTAAATTACTATAAGAGGGATGTCTTATTGCTATTAACTTAGGGGAGATAAATTCTCCCCTTATATTTTTGGACTTGAAAGGCTTTTTTATTTTGATATAATTGTGAAATATGGCTATTCCACAGAAGATAATTAAATTTTTAGATAAAAATAAGGTTAACTACGAAATAATCAAGCACCGCACGGTTTATACGGCTTTTGATAAAGCCGCCACTTTGAGAGTAGCGCCGAAGATTATCGGAAAAACCTTGGTAGTGAAACTGGATAAAAATCCGGCATTGGTTTTAATCCCGGCCAATAAGAATTTAGACAAACAGAAGTTAAAGAAAATAGCCAAGGCAAAAAGCATTGATTTTATCAAAGAAGCATGGATGAAGAAAAATTTGAAAGGAATAAAAATTGGAGCAGTTCCGCCCTTTGGCAATTTGTGGAAATTACCAACCTTTGCAGACAAAGGTTTATTTAGAAATCAAAAAATTATTATTAACACAGGCGAATACGCTTTTTCAATAAAAATTAAAGCAGGAGATATGAAAAAATTAATTCCCGATCTGGTGATGGGAAATTTCAGCAAACCCCGTTAGTTGCTCGAAGAACATTCGTTCTTCTCCACCTTTCGCTTCGCTCGGGTGTTAGATGCTAAAACCAAATCATAAAATTAAATTTAATTACAAAACATTAGTCAACTACAACCCTTTTCTTTTTAAGACCATTTTAAATTATTTGCAGCCAAAGCCAAAAGAAAAAATATTGGATTTGGGATGCGCCCGGGGGTTTTATGTGAAAGAAATAGAAAGATATACCGATGACGTTATAGGAATTGACATCAGCAAGGAGGCCATTGAGAAAGCAGTTACTCAAAAAGTAAAATATGGAGACGTAACAGAACTGGATTTCAAGGCGGATACTTTTGATAAAATTTATTCTCTTCATACAATTGAACACATAGAAAATTTAGAAAAGTTTTTCAGGCAAGCAAACAGAGTTCTCAAGCCCGGAGGAATTTTTATTCTTGTTTATCCTTTTGAGCTCATCCGGGGGATGCAAGCCATAGGGACAGCAACAATAAACTATAAAAATCCTCTTATGGTTAGAAAAATCCATCTCCACAAATTAACCCCTAAAAAGATTAAAGAATTGATTAAAAATACTTCATTCCGCCACATTAAAAGCAAGCTGATTTTTGCTTTAGGTATTCAATACTTAACTATTTTGTCAAAGAAAGTGAAATAAATAATAAGGGTGTGTAGTTCAGTGGTAGAACGCTGTCCTGATAAGACAGAGGTCGAAGGTTCGATTCCTTCCACACCCATAAACGATATTAAGGGCCTATAGTTTAATGGCAGAACACTACATTTGCAATGTAGGAATGGCAGTTCGATTCTGCCTAGGTCCACACTTTCGGATATGTCAATGTTTCCGCCTCGCCGCTTCGCGGCTCGGCTACAAAATTGAACGGAAATTTGAAAGAAAAAATCAATTTTTGGTTTTGTAAAATGTGGTTCGAGCCGACATTTTTCAGAAATGTCTTCATTTCCTCTTTATTTCCTGATTTTAGTAGTTTTTCAGCATAATTCAGCTTCAAAACAAATTCTCTGGCCGGTTCGAGCCAAGACAACCCCTTTTGTTCAAAATCCTTAATTTTCTCCTGTAATTCTAACTTCCGAGTTAGGATTTTTTGTTTCCGGGCAGTGTATTCTTCAGTAGAAATAACTTCGTTGAGATAAACATCAAGTAGTTTTTCCAGTTTTTGTTCAATCTGCCCCAATTCTAATTTGAGATTTTGAACAATAATTTTCGTCTGCTCTTTGGCTTTCAGTTCATCTTTTTCTAATTCAATTAAAACTTTCTCTGTGTCTTGGCTCGACAAAGAAACTTTTTGAAGGTAAGTTTTGATTTGTTCAATAAGAGCTTCCTCTCGGAGAAAATGTTTTTCCGGGCAAGGTCCTTTCTTTTTGGTACAGCGATAGTAGATATATTCTCTACCACTTGGTTTGATTTTCTTTTCAGCAGTGATTGCTGCCGAACAAGGACATTTCATTAGACCAAGAAAGGCAAAATTATGTTTTATTTTTTGCGGCTTGCCTCTTTCTTTCAGAACTTCTTGTATCTTATCAAAAAGTTTCTTTGATATTAAAGGTGTATGTTTTCCTTCAAAAACTTCTCCTTTGTATTTCATTAAGCCAATGTAAAAGATGTTTTGAAGTGTTGTTTGAACTTGGCCCGGCGAAATATCATTATCCAAATTGCTTTTGAGGCCCATCTTTTTGCACCATTCAGACATTTCTTTGAGGGTATAGTTTCCGGTAGCGTATATCTTAAACATTCTCTTTACTAAAGGCGCTTTCTTTTTATCAACGTCAATTCCTCTGGTTGTGGAATTATTTAGATATCCAAGTGGCGCCCAAAGTGGCCAAACACCATTTCTGATTTTTTGTCTCATTCCTCTGGTTACATTTTCTCTCAGATTATCAACATAGTATTTACTTTGTCCAAAAGCAATTTGGAGCATAAATAATCCTTGAGGCGTTGGTTCAAACCAAAAAGTAGGGAATTTTAGAGATTTAATAATTCCTTTATCTATCAAGTGAATAATCTTGCCGCCATCAACCGCGTTTCTTGCCAATCTATCCGGATGCCACGATAAAATTCCATAGGCTTTCCCTTTTTCAATCAATAATAACATTTCGGCGAACTTCGTTCGCCCAGGTTCTTTGGCAGTTTTTGCCTCGCAGAGCGAGGCGACAATTTCAAGTTTTTCTTTGGCGGCAAATTCTCGCAACTCTGCGAGTTGCGATTCGATGGAAAGAACTTGATGGTTCTCATCTTCAGTAGATTTTCGTGCGTAAATTATGTATCGCATAAGTCTGTATTAGTTGATGAAAAATTTTCTTTTACTGCCGGCAACAAAACCAAAAATTGATTTTTTCTTTCAAATTTCCGTTCAATTTTGTAGCCGAGCCGCGAAGCGGCGAGGCGGAAACATTGACATATCCGAAAGTGTGGACTATTCTTAAATTAGCTCGGACGATTTTTGCCGCCTGCGGCGGCGAGGAGCTGGCCAAAATTTCCGAACCGAAATCCCGAACTTAAAAACTGCCAAAGAACCTGATAAAAATATCGGCTCGAACTGCATTTTAATTTTGGGAAAAGAAAATTTTTAATCATTTTTCTTAGTCGAAGAAAAATATCTAATAATCATAATTTTAAACATATGAATCAAAAAAGTTTAGTGAGTATAATTTTGGTCGTGGTAATTGTCGTACTTATAGGTGCAGTTGGATATTTTGTTTTAACAAACCAGACAGGAAAACCCACAAAGACGACTGAACCCATTTCAGCAACTGCTAAACCCACTGTTAATTTGAAAGTTGAGCCATCGGAAATCTCAAAAGGCGAATCTACAACTTTAATTTGGTCAACGGAAAAAGCAGTGACATGTGAAGCTTCCAGTCCTACCGCACCCGATCTACCGTTCAAACTTAATTGGCAAGGAAGTATTAATCTTTCTGGCACTCGAGTATATGATAATGTTCCTCATGATTTGATATTTGAATTAACTTGTAAAAACGCTAAAGGTGATTCTACATTTGCCTCGACTATTGTTCGTACGAAATCAACCCCTGATTCTGACATGGTAACCATTAAAATTTATTTCGTTAATTCTAAAATAAAACCAATAGATTTATGTAATGAAACCGTGTCTGTTCTACGCACAATTCCGAAGACTGAAAAAATTGCCACAGCCGCACTCAACGAACTATTGAAAGGGCCAACTCCTGAAGAAAAGACGCAGGGGTATGCTTCTGGTATTCCAGACGGAAGTAGGGTCAATTCTTTGACTATTGTAAATGGGGAAGCGCGCGCGGATTTCAACGATATGATCGAATCGGGTAGTACATCTTGTGGTTCGCTAATACGCGTCACTCAGATACGAGAGACTCTACTTCAGTTCTCCGCCATAAAGACCGTTAAACTCTCGATCAACGGCAGGACCGAAGATATTTTCCAGCCCTAATCTTTTTTATCTCTTAAAGAGTCTGGGCTAGCCGCCAAAGAAAAACTTGAAATTGTCAAAGTTCAGGATTTCGGTTCGGAATTTTTGGCCACCCCCTCGCCGCCGCAGGCGGCGAAATGCGTCCGAACTATTTTAAGAATACTCCACAAATGTTCAAAAAGGACATGCTCAAAGCGTGTCCTTTTTGAGTAAGTTTCAATGAAAAGTTATCCACAGGGCAGATTTTTTGTTTTCTTGTATAATAGAGTAATTATCAAAGGTCGAATAGTTTAATTAAAATATTAAATTAATTAAAATAATATGATTATAGATTGGTACACAATTACGTTTGAGGCTTTGCAAGACGTCTGGCAGGGATTTCTGCTGCTTCTGCCCAAAGTCATCGGCGCTTTTATCATCTTTTTGATTGGCTGGTTTATTGCCGTTGGAATAGGAAAACTGGTGGCTGAAATATTAAAAAGAGCAAAGTTCAATCGAATTTTTGAAAAAGGCACGTGGAAGGGAGCCTTAGACAAGGCAGAAATTAAGATTGACGCCGCAGAATTTATTGGAGGAATTTTTAAATGGGTTTTAATAATCGTTTTTTTATTGGCGGCAGTGGAAATTTTGGGAATGGTCGAATTCGCCGGTTTTCTGAACAGGGTTTTGGCATATTTGCCTAATGTGGTTGTTTCTGCTTTGATTTTTGTGGTAGCGGTTGTTATCGCTGATATTATAGAGAAAATAGTCAGGGCCTCAGTGGAAGGAATAAAATTGGGTTATGGCCAAGTAGCTGGAGCGATTATCAAGTGGTCAATTTGGGTTTTTGCCATTTTGGCAATTTTAATCCAACTTGGAATTGGCAAAGAATTATTCTTAAGTTTGTTCCAAGGATTTATTGCTTTGGTTGTTATTGCGGGCGGTATTGCTTTTGGCCTGGGAGGAAAAGAGGTGGCAGCTGAAATTCTTAAGAAAGCGAAAAACAAACTGGAAGGATAAAAAAACCATTTCTAACACCCGAGCGAGGCAAAGCCGAGCGAAGGGTGGAGATGAAGGCAAACTCTGAAATAGGCAAACTTCATCGACTAAGAAAATAATTCACAGTCAAGGGTCTTGACAACTATTTTGGTTTTGCTAAAATTATACTAGTTATGAAAAATCTGAAAACTATTGTGAATAAAAGAAGCGGTTAAAGATTCTGGATTTTTTTGTGTCCAGCAAAACCGCTTCTCAGAAGCGGTTTTTACTTGGAAGGAAGAGATAGGACAGGATGTTAGGACACCCTCGCTGTGGCTCGGGTAGGGAAAGAACTTTGACAATTAAATTAACAATTAATAGTGGTTATTAATTGCTAGCCAAAAATTGCATTTATTTTATGAGCAGATGGTGGATGCCTTGGGAGATTGAGGCGATGAAGGACGTGGCGTGACTGCGATAAGCCTCGGGGAGGTGTCTAGCAACCTTTGATCCGGGGATTTCCGAATAGGGAAACCTAATTTGGTGATAAACCAAATTGCCCGACCCGCAAGGGTTTGGGAGCAAACCCGCTGAAGTAAAACATTCTAGTAAGCGGAGGAAAAGAAAACAAGGCTTCACAATTTTTCGAAATTTGTGAAACTCATTCCCTTAGTAGCGGCGAGCGAACAGGGATACAGCCTAAACTCGTTTATTTTTATAAACGGGGGTTGAAAGGAAATATTGTCCGGAGCTCGAACACATAAAATTTTATGTGTTCGGAATCTGGAGGGAGAACACTTAGGTAAAGGTTGGTTAAAAGAAATACCCTGGAAAGGGATACCATAGAGGGTAATAGTCCCGTATTTAAAAACTCCTTTATGCTCCTTGATATTTTTCTTAAGTACCACGGGAAATGATAGCCCTGTGGGAAGCAGGCAGAACTAAACTGCCAAGGCTAAATACTCAATCTCACCGATAGTGAACCAGTACCGTGAGGGAAAGGTGAAAAGTAGGGGGATGACCCCGGTGAAATAGTACCTGAAACCATCTTGCTTACAAGGAGTCGGAGCCGAGCACATAACTTGTTATGTGCTTCGGTGACGGCGTGCCTATTGAAGAATGAGCCAACGAGTTCTCGTATTTTCTTTGTCTAAGCGCATCTTGCGCGAAGGCGTAGGGAAACCAAGTGTTAAAAGCGCGTTTTAGAAAATGCGAAAGACCCGAAGCCAAGCGAGCTTGCCATGGCCAGGGTGAAGGTCGACGAAAGTCGACCGGAGGCCCGAACCCGTGAGCCGTGCAATACTCTGGGATGAGCTGTGGTAAGAAGTGAAAAGCTAATCGAGCTTGGTAATAGCTGGTTCTCCCCGAAATAGTTTTCGGACTAGCCTTCCGTATATTTTCCGCAGGTAGAGCACTAGAAAGAATACCTTGGAGCAATCCAGGTATTCTTACTAAACTCCGAATGGCGGAAAATTTAGCGGGGGAGTCAGGCTTTGGGCGCTAAGGTCCAGAGCCAAAAGGGAAAAAACCCTAATCTTCATCTAAGGTCCCAAAATCTGAGCTAAGTGATAAAGGAAGTGGAATTCCTCTGATAGTTAGGAGGTTAGCTTAGAAGCAGCTATCCTTTAAAAAGTGCGTAATAGCTTACTAACTAAGGAGTTCTGCGCCGAAGATTTACGGGACTAAGCTCAGTACCGAAGATAAGGATCTCATCTTTTTTAAAAAGGTGGGGTGGTAGGGGAGCGTCTCTATCGCAGAGAAGCTTACGACGCAAGTCGGGGTGGAGCGATAGGGAGTGAGAATGTTGGCATGAGTAACCGCAATGGCAGTGAAATCCTGCCACACCGAAAGCCCAAGGTTTCCTTGGCAATGACAATCAACCAAGGGTGAGGCGAACCTAAGGGAAAGCCGAAAGGCGTACCTGATGGACAGCCGGTTAATATTCCGGCCCTCCCCTTCTAATTTTTAAAGAGTGACGCAGTTGAAATTTCTGGAAGGATTATTGGATTTCCGAGGCCGGATTTTCCGGTCGCTTCAGAAATTAAACTGCCCAGAAAAACTTTTTAAAAATCAAATTAGAAGGGGATTCGTACCGCAAACCGACACAGGTGGGCTGGTGTAAATGCACCAAGGTGAACGGGTGAAACCTCGTTAAGGAACTCGGCAAAAAAGCAGGCGTAAGTTCGCGATATGCCTTGCCCCGACCCGCAAGGGTTTCGGGGCCGCAGCGAAAGTATCCCTGGCGACTGTTTATCTAAAACACAGGTCCCTGCTAACTCGCAAGAGGATGTATAGGGGCTGAGGCCTGACCAGTGCTGGAACGTCAATCTTGGCGGTTGTTACCGCAAGGTAACAGCTGACTGAGTGAAGCGCCAGTGAACGTCGGCGGTAACTATAACCGTCTTAAAGTAGCGTATTCCCTTGCCAGGTAAGTTCTGGCCCGCATGAAAGGCTTAACGACTAGGGAACTGTCTCAACGAGGAGCCCGGTGAAAATGCAATACCGGTAAAGATGCCGGTTACCTGCGGCTAGACGGAAAGACCCCGGGAGCTTTACTGTAGCTTCTTATTGTCTTTGCGTTTTGGATGCGTAGCGTAGCGGGGAGGCTTTGAAGGGCCGATTTCGGTCGGTCTGGAGCCGCCAATGAAACACCCGTCTTTTAAAATGCTAAGACTAATTTCCTGCAAAACAGGAAAGACAGTGGGAGGTGGTCAGTTTAAGTGGGGCACTTGCCTCCTAAAAGGTAATGGAGGCGTTTAAAGGTCGGCTAGCTCCGGATGGAAATCGGAGCGATCGTGTAAAGGCATAAGCCGGCTTTACTGCAAGACGGATATGTCGCGCAGTTGCGAAAGCAGAACTTAGTGAACCGACCATGGTTATTAGAATCGTGGAAGATCATCAGCCAAAAGTTACCCCGGGGATAACAGGCTAGTAGGGCCCGCGAGTTCACATCAACGGCTCTGTTCGGCACCTTAACATATCGGGGTGCATCAGCAGTAATGCTGTTACCTGTTACTTGCAAAAATTTTGCAAGAAAAAATTGACTTATAACGGTAAACCCTTAATTGTTTTGTGAAAGAAAAACAAAAGGAAATACCGTGGGAAGTGAGCACATAAAATTTATGTGCTTCACCCCGTAGAGACTTGCTCTATAATTTGATAGGGAAAGAGCAGATGGAAAATTTAATTTCCATAAAACGTCAACTCCCGCGAAAGGCGGGATGAAGATATAGTCCGATACTCTTAGAAATAAGAGAAAACACAATAGCGATGTCGGCTCATCACAGCGCGGGGGTGGAGAAGCTCCCAAGCGTTTGGCTGTTCGCCAATTAAAGTGGTACGTGAGCTGGGTTCAGTACGTCGTGAGACAGTACGGTCCCTATCTACCGCAGGCGTCGAACCTTGAGGGGAGTTGGCCTTTGTACGAGAGGATCAGGCTGAACCAACCTCTGGTGTACCAGCTGTTCTGCCAAGAGCATTGCTGGGTAGCTAAGTTGGGAACTGATAAGCGCTGAAAGCATATAAGCGCGAAGCAGACCCCAAGATTAGGGTTCTTTAAGCTCGGTCGGAGACTACGACCTTGATAGGGCACAGGTGTAAGTTCCGTAAGGAATTGAGCCAAGTGCTACTAATTGAGCAATTATACAATTTTGGCTAGCAATTAATGACCATTTGTAATACATAGTTAAGTCGCGGCACGCGCTGCGCAAAAACCGCACACGAAAATTTGTAGATATTGTAAGAGGCCTATACCGAGAGTGCTCCACCCGTTCCCATTCCGAACACGGAAGTGAAATCTCTCAAGGCCGATGATAGTAGGTTTTCCTGCGAAAGTAGGTAGGTCTCTTACAATGTTTATAAAAAGTGTGCGTTTTTTGTTACGGGGCGCCGTTGCCAAGGCGCCTTTTTTGTTTATCCTAAAATAAGGTATAATAGACTAGAAAATAAATATGAAACTCTCTGTTAAAAAAGGCAGAAATTGGAGGAATATTTTGCTTCTTGTTCTTTTGGCAGTGGTGGTTATCGTTGCCTTAAATTTTTTCCAGAACAAAGTTCGGAATTTTTTTTATTTGGTTTCAGCCCCCATTCAGGCCAGTCTTTGGCAGGCAGGGCAGGGAGTGTCTGATTTTTTTGCGACCATCACAGAATTTAGAAATTTGAAAAAAGAAAATGAAGAGTTGAAATTGAAAATTAATTCTCTGCTGGCTGAAAACGCTTCTTTGAAAGAATTAAAGAAAGAGAATGAAACCTTAAGGAAAGCTTTGAATCTCGGTTTGCAAGAAGAATTTAAGCTGACTTTGGTTCAGGTTATAGGGAAAGACATCTCTCAAGATTCGCTGACAATCAATAAAGGTTCAAAGCACGGTATTGCCAAAAATATGCCTGTAATTACCGAGCAGAAAAATCTGGTGGGCAGAATCAGCGAGGTTTATGATGATTTTTCCAAAGTGATGTTAATTTCCAGCAAAGATTCTTCTTTTGACGCGAAAGTTCAGGAGCAGGAAATTTTCGGGGTGGCCAAAGGCCAAGGAGGTTTGAAAGCCTTTATTAACCGCGTGCCGCAGGATAAAGAGATTAAACAAGGCGACATTTTAGTTACTTCAGTCTTGGGTGGGGTTTTTCCGGCAGGTCTTTTGGTCGGCGAAATAAAAGAAGTTAAAAAATCTGACTTAGAGCCCTTTCAGCAGGCGGAAATTTCCCTGTTTTTTGATATCGGTAAATTAGAAAATTTATTCGTGATTAACCCCTACTAAATGTTAAAAACCGAGTTCCCATTTATATGGGGACGAGGTGAAAAAGAAGGAATATTCTTTGACTAAAGTTATCTTATTAGTCTTAATTTTTTATATATTAGCTATGATCCAGGCCAGTTTTTTGGTTCATTTTCAGATTTTCGGAATGGTTTTGAATGTTAGTCTGCTTTTGGTCGTTTTGATAAATATTTTTGAAAACCCGCAGAAATATTTGGGTTTGTGGAGCGCGCTAATTTCAGGTTTTTTTCTTGATATTTTTTCCACAAGACTTTTTGGATTTTGGATTTTGATATTTTTTCTGGCGGCTATTTTTGTGAAATTAATTTTTAGAAAACATGTTCGAATTCCATTTATCGCGAGAACTTAAGAAAAGAAAAGTGAGGCTCAAGTTTAAAGAAGATATTGAGCCTCAGGAGACTTTTTTAGATTCCTTGGCGCAAAAGAAAGAGGAGGAATTAGAAATATCACAAAGAAAATTTGAAACCCCCCTTTCAAAGAATATTTTGCAAGGTTTTTTAATTTTTATTTTTGTTTTAATTTCCTTTCTTTTTATCAGAACCCTTCAATTTCAGGTAATTGAAGGCAAGGATTTGTCTTTGCTGGCTGAGGGAAATAAATTCAAGATTTATCAAGTAAGAGCTGAAAGAGGGGTAATCTATGACAAAAACGGCGTTCAACTGGTTTGGAATAAGCCCAGTTCTGATTTGGTTTTAGATAAAAAATCGTTACCTGAACAAATCGATGAAAAAGAAAAAGTCTTGAAAGAAGTTTCAGCTTTAATTAATAAAGACTTCCCGGCTCTTAAAAAAGAGATTGAAGAAAATGATTCTTCAGAGATTTTAGTTTCTGAAAATCTTGATTATATGACCTTGATTTCGCTTGAAGCAAGAATTGGGGGCCTGCCCGGTTTTCAAATCAGAAACAATACAGTCCGGGATTATAAAGATGGAGAAAATTTCGCTCATCTCTTAGGTTTCACCGGAAAAATAAACGCTGAAGAATTAAAAGCCAGCCCTGATTTTTACTCAATTTTTGATTGGGTTGGCAGGTCGGGTGTGGAAAAATTTTACGAAGAGGTTTTAAGAAAGAATCCGGGAAGACTCAGGGCAGAAAAAGATGCTTTAGGAAATTTAATTTCCCAAGAGATTATTTCTATGCCGGAGTCAGGAAAGAGTTTGGTTTTATGGCTGGATTCAGAATTACAAGCCAAAATGAAAGAAGAACTGGAAAAACAAGCAAAAATTGCGGGTACGGAAAGTGCCGTGGCCTTAGCCATGGACCCTAAAACCGGAGGCATTCTGGCTATGGTTTCTTTGCCCGGCTTTGATAATAATTTATTCCAGAAAGGCGCAGACCAAAAGGCATTAAACTCTCTTTTAAATGATCCTAAAAAATCTCTTTTGAATCGGGTAGTTTCTGGTTTATATCCCATAGGTTCCACCATTAAACCCTTGGAGGCTTCAGCAGCTTTACAGGAAAAAATAATCAGCCCTGATAAAAAGATTAATGACAACAAAGGCTTTATTGTAATTCCCAATCCTTGGGACCCGTCATCTCCTACGATTAAAAACGACTGGGCAATTCACGGTTGGACAGACATGAGAAAAGCTATTGCCGAATCCTGCAATGTTTATTTTTACACTGTCGGCGGAGGCTATGAAGACCAACAAGGTTTGGGACCAACGCGGATTAAAAAATACTTACAACTTTTTGGCTGGGGCCAAAAATCTGGAATTGATCTTGCCGGAGAAGTTTCAGGTTTCATTCCTGACAAAGAATGGAAAAAAGAAACTTTAGGAGAGCCCTGGGTAGATGGAGATACTTATAACTTAGCCATCGGCCAGGGTTTTATCAAAATTACACCCTTGGAGGTGGTGACCGCTTTTTCAGCCATAGCCAACGGCGGGAGATTATTGCAGCCGCAAGCTGTACAAAAAATTATTGACAGTAATAAAAACGTGCTTGAAGAATTAAAACCCAAGGTAACAAGAGAAAATTTTATTGACCCTGCTAATCTTCAAATTGTCAGAGAGGGAATGCGTCAGGCAGTGACCGGAGTAAATTCGCCTCAGGCTTCGTCCATTTCCTTGAATTCTTTACCGGTGTCAGCCGCTGCCAAAACAGGGACCGCCGAATTGGGCGGGGACAGATACCACAACTGGGTTACGGTTTTTGCTCCATATGATGACCCGCAAATTGTTTTGACCGTGATGTTGGAAAACGTGAAAGGAGTTCAGGCAGCCGCATTGCCCGTGGCCAGAAGCGTTTTGGAATGGTATTTTTCAAAATAAAAATTTAAAGTTTAAGATAACAATATGGCTTACATTTGGTAAGCCATATTCTTTTGACCAAAAACCTGAAATTAGCTAAAATAGAACATATGGCAACCATTGACGAACTGCGAAAAATTAGACTAAAGAAGCTGGAGGCGATTAAAAAAGCTGGGATTTTACCTTATCCGGAAAAGACAAAAAGAAGCCATGAAATAGTCCAAGTCCTTGAAGATTTCACTTCTTTGGAAAAGTCAAAAAAAGAAGTAATTTTGGTTGGCCGGATTATGTCTTTAAGGGGACACGGCGGTTCCACTTTTTTAGACATTGAAGATGGTTCGGGAAAAATCCAAGCTTTTTTCAGAAAAGACAGAATGGGGGAGAAGAGTTATAAATTTTTCTTGGATAATTTTGATATCGGCGACTTCATTGAAATCAGAGGTGTTTTATTTAAAACCAAAAAAGGAGAAAAAACCATAGAAGCTTCAGATTTTAAAATGCTGGCAAAATCTTTATTGCCTTTGCCGGAGAAATGGCACGGGTTACAGGACGTAGAGGAAAGATTCAGAAAAAGATATTTGGACTTGATTTTTAACAAAGAAGTTAAAGAAAAATTTATCCTGCGTTCAAGAATCATCAAAGAATTAAGGAACTTTCTGGAAAAAGAAGGTTTTATAGAAGTGGAAACGCCGGTGTTGCAGTTAATTTACGGCGGGGCGACGGCTTTGCCGTTCAAAACTCATTTAAATGCTATGGATTTGGATTTATATTTAAGAATTGCCCCCGAGTTATATTTAAAGCGTCTTTTAATTGGCGGTTTTGAAAAAGTTTTTGAAATCGGCCGGGTTTTCCGAAACGAAGGCATAGACAGAAGCCACAATCCTGACTATACCCATCTTGAATTTTACCGGGCCTTTACTGATTACAAAGAGCTGATGAAGTTTTGCGAGAAAATGCTTGAAACAGTTATTAAAAATATTTTTGGAAAGTTGGAATTAGAATATGAAGGCAGAAAAATTAATTTTAAAACCCCTTGGCCAAGAATAGAATTTACACAGCTTTTAAGAAAAGAGGCAAAAATTAATTTTGAGGAAATAAATCTTGAGACTCTTAAAAAAGAAGCAAAAAAGTTAGGGGTGGAAATTCCAAAGGCTGCGACAAAAAGCAAGATTGCTGACGAAATCTATAAAAAAATATGCCGGCCGAAAATTTGGCAGCCGACTTTTGTTATTAATCATCCTTTGGGTTTCCAGCCGTTAGCTAAAAACTTGGAAGATAAGCCGGAAAAATTAGCGAATTTTCAATTAGTGATAGCTGATTGGGAATTAGCTAATGCTTTTTCTGAGTTAAATGACCCGATTGAGCAGAGGAAAAGGTTTGAAGAACAGGAAAAATTATTCAAGGCGGGATTAGAAGAAATTCAGAGAATGGATGAAGATTTTCTGGAAGCTTTGGAATACGGAATGCCGCCCTCGGCCGGCTTTGGCATGGGAATAGACAGATTGGTAGCTTTATTAACAGATTCGCATTCACTTAGAGAGGTAATTTTGTTTCCAACGATGAAACCCAAATAAAAAATATGTTAGACATTAAATTTGTAAGGCAAAATCCGGACAAAGTTAAACAGGGTTGTCAGAAAAAACAGGCCAAGGTTGATATAGACCGGCTTTTGGAAGTGGACAAAGAACGAAGAGAATTATTACAAAAAATTGAAGAGAGTAATGCCCAAAAAAGCACAGGAACTGCCCGTATACAAAAGGCGGAGACTGAGGCAGAAAAAAATGCAGTTATTTCAAAAATGCGTACACTGGATAAAGCTAGCGACGAATGGAATAAAGAATATAAAATTCTAGAAGAAGAATTTAATGACTTAATGCTTCAAATTCCCAATTTGCCGCAGGGCAATGTGCCGGTCGGGAAAGACGAAACAGAAAATGTTGTTTTGCGAAAAGTTGGCAAAATCCCGAAGTTCAGTTTTAAATCAAAAGATTATTTAGAAATCGGCGAAAGCTCCGACATTATAGACATTAAAAGAGCGGCCAAAATTTCCGGCACCAGATTTTCTTTTTTGAAAAAAGAGGCGGTTTTAATTGAATTTGCCTTAATAAATTTAGCTTTGGAAAACTTGATCAAAGAAAAGTTTATTCCTATTATTCCGCCGATAATGTTAAAAGAGCAAATGGCGAGAGGTACAGGTTATTTTGAATCAGCTGATAGAAAAGAAGCTTATTTTATTCCAGAAGACAATTTTTATTTGGCGGGAACTTCAGAGCAACCTTTAATTGCCATGCATTCTGATGAAATTCTTGACGAAATCGATTTGCCAAGAAGATACGTTGGTTTTTCTACTTGTTTCCGCCGGGAATCAGGCAGCTATGGCAAAGATACCAAGGGGATTCTTAGAGTCCACCAGTTTGATAAAGTTGAAATGATTAGTCTCTGCAGTCCCGAAGATTCAAAAAAAGAGCATCAATTCCTTTTACAGATGGAAGAGAAATTAATGAAATCCCTGAAAATTCCTTACCGGGTGATTCAAATATGTACCGGAGATTTAGGAATGCCGGCTGCTGCTAAATATGATATTGAAGCTTGGTTGCCGTCCGAGAACCGCTACAGAGAGACGCATTCTGCTTCCAATTGCACTGATTTTCAGGCAAGACGTTTAAATATCCGCTATCGGGACAAATTTGGAAAGTTAAATTTCGTCCATACTCTAAATGGGACCGCTTTTGCCATCGGGAGAATCTTGATTGCTATTATTGAAAACTATCAGCAAAAAGACGGTAGTATTAAGGTTCCGCAGGGATTACAAAAATATCTAAAACTCAAAGAAATTAAATGCGGGAAGAAAAAACATTAATTAATGGACTGGAAATTAATTACAAAATTCATTCACCGTTGATATGGAAAAAAGGTTCTTGTGTTTTAATTTTGCATGGCTGGGGAGGAACTTCTGACTCCTGGACCCGGGTCCTAAAAATTTTAGCTAAATCTGGCTATCGGGCAGTAGTTCCCGATTTTCCGGGTTTTGGAAAAAGCAAAACTCCGAAAACTACTTGGGGAATTGAAGATTATGCCAATTTCGTTAATGAATTTATAAAAAAAATTCGTGATGACATTAACGAACCATTTTTTCTGTTGGGACATTCATTCGGGGGAAGAATCGCAGTAAAATTCGCAGTTACTCACGCAGAAAAAATTAAGGGTCTGATTCTCCTTGATGCAGCCGGCATTAAACCTAAACTTGGATTCAAAACAGGGTTAATTTTTACATTGGCAAGGATTGGTAACGCAGTTTTTACACCAAAGATTTTAGCCAGATTTAAAGACGGAGCAAGAAACCTTTTTTATATTTTTCTACGACATAAAGATTATGCAAAGGCTGATGACACAATGAAAGAAATAATAAAAAAGGTTCTTAACGAAGATCTTTTACCGGAACTTCCACAGATAAAAAGCAAAACCTTATTAATTTGGGGAGAAATTGATAAGTTGGTTCCGCTAAAATACGGCTATATTTTTAAAGAAAAGATCATTAACTCTGAATTGATCGTTCTGCCAAAAATTGGCCATAGTCCTCATCTGGAGGTTCCCAAAAAATTAGCCGGGATTATCTTAAAATTCCTGCTCACTATTAAATGAAAAGCATCTTTATTGTTGCAATTTGGCTGATTGTTTTCATAAAGCAGCTTTTGTTTTGGCTTTGGATTTGGCAGCTAAAAGAATACCATCGGGGAAGATTTATGGCTCATTTTGAAGCCCAAAAAATTAAAAAGATTGTTTCTTCTTTTTGGCGGCCGAAGTTCCCTAAATTTACCAAAAAAATTATTTTTCTGTTTCTCGCTTGCCTGGGGCTGGAAATTTTATTGCTTCTGTATTTTTCTTTTATCTCAATCGCTATTTTGACCATTTTTTTAATTCCTCTGCTGATTTTATCTTTTCAGATTCCCTCAGCTCTGTGGCGGAAAATCATTATTAACAAAGCCAAAGAAAAACGGCTAAAATTTAAAAGCCTGTTGGTAATCGGCATTACCGGCAGTTACGGTAAAACCTCAACCAAAGAATTCCTATCCACGATTTTATCTGAAAAATTTAAGGTATTAAAAACCAAAGAACATCAAAATTCAGAAGTGGGAGTGTCTCAATGTATTTTACGGGAGTTGAAGCAAGAGCACGAAATTTTTGTCTGCGAGATGGCGGCTTACAATAGGGGAGGAATAAAACTCCTTTGCGACATTTCCCAGCCCAAAATTGGTATTTTAACCGGCATTAACGAACAACATATGGCAACTTTCGGGTCGCAAGAGAATATAATCAAAACAAAATATGAACTGATGGAAAGCTTACCTGAAGACGGTATAGCTTTTTTTAACGCAAGAAACAAATACTGCCTGGAACTTTATCAAAAAACCAAACTTAAGAAGTTTCTTTATGCTAAAAATGCAACTTTTTTTGGGGAAGAGAATATCATGGGAGCGATAGCTGTGGCAAAAGAATTAGGAATGCAAGAGGAAGAAATTTCCCGGGCATCCGAAAAAAATGAATATAAATTTCCTGGAATTAAAATAAAAAAAGGAATAAATGGTTTGAATATTGTTGATGCTACTTATTCAGCCAATCCTGACGGTGTGACAGCTCATTTGGAATATTTAAAGACTTTTCCCGGAAGAAAGGTCATAATTATGCCTTGCTTAATTGAACTTGGCAAGTCATCAAAGGAAGTTCACCGTAGAATCGGCAAAAAAATCGCCGAGGTTTGCGACTTGGCGATAATTACGACGAAAGACAGATTCAAAGAAATAAAAGAAGAAGCAGGAGAGAAAATCGTATTTTTAGAGAATCCAAAAGAGATTTTTGAGAAGGTAAAAAATTTCTGCCAATCTGGTGACGTGATTCTTTTGGAAAGCCGAGTGCCGCAAGAATTAATTAATTTATTACTGAAACAAAAATGAGTTTTTTTCGGCCAATTTCAATATCCTTGTCACCGAACACAGAAAAAGACGATATTCTTTTGGCTTTGAAATTAATTTTCCAGCCTTGGCGTTGGAAAAATACCGAGAACGCTTCCCTGCAGTTAGAGGAAGAATTTAAAAGATATTTGGGCGTAAAGTATGCTATTTCTTTCAATAGCGGCAGGTCCGCTTTTCTGGCGATTTTGAAATCTTTAGGCTTAAACGATAACGATGAGATTTTAACTCAGGCTTTTACCTGCAATGCCGTACCAAATCCGATTATTTGGTCTGGTTTAAAACCGGTTTATGTTGATTGCGATGAAAAGACTTTTAATATTGATATTGATGATTTAAAAAGAAAAATTACTCAAAAGAGCAGGGTAGTGATGGTTCAACACACTTTTGGTCAGCCTTCGGAAATGGATGAAATTTTAGAAATTTGTCAAAAGGAAGAAGAAGATAAATCTTCTTCTTCCCCCTTCGCTGACGCTCGGGAACATAATTTAATTTTAATTGAAGATTGCGCTCATTCTTTGGGAGCTGAATACAAAAACAGAAAGGTTGGCACTTTCGGTAAAGCGGCTTTTTTCAGTTTTTCGCGGGACAAGGTAATTTCTTCGGTTTACGGCGGAATGGCAGTTACTAATGACGAGAATTTGGCTAAAAAAATAAAAGATTATCAGGAAAAAATAGGATATCCTTCAAATTTCTGGATTTTTCAGCAACTATTGCATCCGGTTTTGATAAACTTGCTGATTTTGCCGACTTACCGAATTTTTGGAAAATATTTGCTGATTTTATTCCAGTGGCTGAAGATTTTATCAAAAGCCGTCCATTGGAGAGAGAAAAGAGGGATGAAACCTGCTTATTTCCCGAAAAGATTGCCTAATGCTTTGGCAGTTTTAGCCTTAAATCAATTTAAAAAATTGGAGAAATTTAATAATCACCGAAAAGAAATCGCTGGTTTTTACGCGCAAGAATTATTAAATACAAAATACCAAATACAAGATACGATATACGAAAAAGGTAATATTTTTCTTCGTTTTCCCGTCAGACATGAAAAAGCCCATAAAATTATCAGGCAAGCATGGCGTAAGAATCTTCTGATAGGGGATTGGTACACAAGCCCGATTGCTCCTCACGATACAAAATTAAATAAGATGGGATATATTTTTGGCAGTTGTCTCAAAGCCGAGAAATTAGCCAAAGAAACTTTAAATCTGCCGACCCATATTAATATTTCCAAAGAAGAAGCCCAAAAGATTGTAAAATTTCTAAAAACATGGAGATAAAAGAAATTACAGACAAAAATATTTGGGAAGATTTTCTTTTAGGAGTCGAAGAAAAGACTTTTTTGGATTCCTGGAACTGGGGAGAGTTTCAGAAAGCGATGGGAAACAAAATTTGGCGGATGGGTGTTCACGACAAGGAGAATTTAATTGGGTTGGCATTGGTATCTAAAATAAAAGCGCGGCGGGGAACTTTTCTTTTAATACAACACGGCCCGAATATCAAAGAACAAAAAACAGAAAGCAAAGAACAAATTTTAAGAATATTATTAGACGAATTGAAAAAAATTGGAAGAGAAGAAAAGGCGGTTTTTATCAGGGTGGCGCCACTTTGGGAAAGGAATGAAGAAAATATAAAAATATTTAAAGATTTAGGGTTGCAAGTCGCTCCGACGCACGCTAATGCTTATGAGGCCACTTGGAAATTAGATATCACTTTGCCAGAAGATGAACTTTTAGTAAATATGCGGAAGACCACCCGTTATTTAATCCGCCAGGCAATGAAAAATCAAGATATTACAATAAAAAAAAGCATTAATCTGGACGATGTTGAACTTTATCAAAAACTTAATACTCAGGTTGCCAAAAGGCAGAATTTTGTGCCTTTTTCTTTTGAATACATAAAAAATGAGTTTGAGGTTTTTTCAAAAACCGAGCCCCTCAGCAGTGGGGCGAAGGTGAAGAAAAAGACGAAGTCTTCTTCGCCAGACAATCAGGCGATGTTATTCTTCAGTAAATATAAAAATGAAGCGGTGGCCGCTGCTTTAGTCATTTTCTGGCAAGGAATCGGTTTTTATCATCAAGCAGCCTCTGATTCAAAATACGCAAAATTTTCTATACCTTACTTGCTTTTATGGGAGGCGATAAAAGAAGCCAAAAGGAGAGGTTGTATTTTATATGATTTTTGGGGGTTTATTGATCCTGAAAAAAATCCGAAGCACCCTTGGGCAGGTCCTACTTTATTCAAAATGGGATTTGGCGGTTATAAAAAAGAATTTGTCAAAACTCAGGATTTTCCTTTGTCAAAGCTTTACCGGCTGACTTATCTTTTTGAAAAAATTCGAAAAAGCAAAAGGGGTCTGTGAAAAAAAAGTATTATAAAAACCCGTACCGGATAAAAAGGAAAAACTCGATTTTTAAAAATCGAGTTTTCTGGCTGGGTATTTTGCTTTTAATCATAACAGGCGGCCTTTTTTATTTTTTATTTATTTCGCCGTTTTTTGATGTTAAAGAAATCATAATTTCCGGCAATAAAGAAGTTAAAAAAGAAGAGATTGAAAATTTAGTTAAAGAACAAATTCAAACAGACTTTAAATTTTCAAAGTCAAAAAATATCAATCTGATTAAACTGAATAAAATAGACGAAATTCTTTTGGAAAATTTTCCTCAAATTGCCGGGGTAAGTTCAAAAAAAGAGTTGCCGGATGTAATAATCATTGAAATTGAAGAGAGAGTGCCCTGGGCAGTCTTTAAGCAAAATAACAACTGGTTTTTTGCTGATAAAGAGGGAATAATTTTCCGGCAAATTAATGAACAATTAGCCACGCAGACGGCTGGACAGATAACGATAATCCAAAATTTATTATTGACCGAAGATTTAAAATTAGGAGAAAGGATAGCTGAAAAAGAGATAATCTCTCAGATTATTGACCTTGAGCCCAAATTAAAGGAAGACTTAAAAATCCCCTTGGAAGAACTGACAATAGTTTCTGAAGAGAGATTAAACGCTAAAACCTCGGCTGGTTGGGAGATTTATTTTAATTTAAAAGGAGATCTGAATTGGCAAATTTTAAAATTAAAGGCTGTTTTAGAAAACAGAATCCCTTCTGAAAAAAGAGGGGATATTGACTATATTGATTTAAGATTTGAAAGAGTTTATATTTTTCCTGAAAATTACAATCAGTAGTTTAATTGATTTTATAAATAAAAATTGAGTAGCCGATTTTGGCGATAGGTGTGTAAGCGTCCAGCCAGCGGTAAAAGCCAACTGGCCCGTCATAGCCTTTAACCGCTACGCCTCGGCCGCCTTGAAGCTGAGAAGCAGAAACTGCCAGCCAAGAACCTTTCGGCAACTCTTCCGGATTTCTCGTTCCCCACCAGGGAGCGAATTTTTGCCCCAAATAATATTCCGTGTTGCCGCCGCCAAAATAATCAAGATAAATTTTATCAACCTTATTTTCATCCAGCCACGTTTTTAACCTTTTTAAATCCTGACCCCAATCCAAATTGGAATCAACCGCGTATAAATAGCCTTTGTCTGGTCCGCCGGCCAATTCATTGAAATACGCCAGAAAATGCGGAAAAACAGAAATAACGGAAATTGCCTGCCATAAAAGAAATACGCCGAAAATGGCGTATTTTATTTTCAAATACGGCGGTTTCAACATCAAACTCAAAACATAAGCCACCAAAATCATTGTAAATGGAAAAACAGGCATCAGATGTCGAATACCGATGTTGAGTTTAGCAGTAATGGAAGTCAGCCAGTAAATTCCTATAAAACACAAGAAAGAAAATTCGGTAAAATGGGACTTTACCCAGTTTTTAAATCTTTGCCAACTTTCTTGCCAGAAAGGCTTTTTGATCAGCCAGGCCGCGTAGAGCAAAGAAATCACTCCTAAAATAAGGAAAGCCAAAGTTTCTTTTATGGAATAAACGATTGGGAAATAACTCTTCCAGCTTTTAGCTGAAACCTCGCCTAAAAAGAAAGTGGTGTTACCGGTCGTGGTCCGGTTCACTGCGAGCATCACTCCCAAAACATAATGAGCCAGAGGCCGGGTAATCGGGTTTTTAACCATGGCCACGTTAATCGGGATAACAAATTTGGGAATGGAGGTGGTAGAAAGAAGATATTGGGTGTCGTCTAATTGCTTGGAAACGGGATAGTTCAAGGTGTGGTAAAAATAAACCGGCCAAATAATCACCACTACTCCTACAATTCCGATTAAAATGGCTTTTCTAACATATTTTAAGACATTGGCTAAAGGTTTTTCTTTCTCGAACCAGGCGTAAATTATGGTAATCAAACCGAAAAAGGGAATCAGGGTAATCAGGGAGAATTTCAAAATCATGGCAATGCCGAAAGTGACGCCGGCTAAAAAAATATTTTTCTTAGTCGGGTTTTTCAAAAATTTCAGCCAGAAATAAGTAGAGAGTATCGCGCCTAAAGCAGCTCCAACATCAGTGGTGACCAATCTGCCGTGCGCCAGAATAGTGGGCGAGAAAGCATAGAAAAACAAGGCGATCAAAGCCGCTTCTTTGTTAAATAGTTTTTTCGTTGCGTAAAATATAAACCAGCCCAAAAATATCATGAGCAGAATCATTGACATTCTTGACCAGAATAAAATTTGGTCAGGATTATTGCCCGAGTGATATAAAAATTGAGTAGCAAAATCAAACTGCGTCCACCAAGGCGGCGGGTTATACTGCGGGTCTTTTTGAACCCATGACGGGTCGTTTTTAGGAAAATTTAAATTCAAGAACAATAAAGGGGTGGCAGCCAAATCTTTTACCAGAGGCGGATGTTCAGGGTTGAGACGGTAATCTTTCTGGGTTAAATAAGAATAACCGGCAGCGACATGAGCGGTTTCGTCAAAAGTAAAAGTATCGTCTTTGATGCTAAAGAGCGCCAAAAAAAACATTGCTGTCAAAAGTATTGCTGCGAATATATTGCAAAATCGATTAGACATTAATTTTAATACGATAAATCAAAATACTTTAAATCTTTTTCTGTTTTAATTTCTCCCCAGGGGAATCTTTTGGAAAGTTCCGCAAAGACGCCGTCATCATAAAGAGGGACAACCACGCTTTTTCTTTGATAAATATCAATCTGGTCTAAATTCTCAAATTTTAAATAGGTGGCTCGGGGTTTGCCGAATTTTGTACTTTCAATAAAAAGGGGCGTTTGAGCCGCAATTGATATTCCGTAAAGAGGGGAGCCCGGTGTATTAATAATAACATATTTTTTGACATCCTGAGGCAATGAATTCAGAAAATATCCAATGTCGGCATAATTTTGGTTATAAGCTTCTTTTACTTTTTCATTATTTGCCCAAAGAACAAAATATTTATTAAATTCAGAAGCGGCCAGCGCCAACAGAAAGAAAAAGCAGGAAAAAATAAGCAGTTTTTTAGCCTTAATATTTTTATTCAAAAACTCGTAAGTTTTCCAGGCGCCCAAACCTGAAAATATAAAAACTGCCGGAATTACGCCAATAACTCTTAAAGAATGGGGGATGCCTTCATAGGTTAAAATGCCGGGCAAAAGCATAATAAAGAAAGCGGAAAGTAAAAAATAGAAAACAGAAAGCGATTGATATTTTTTTTCCTGATAAGAAGATTTCCTGAAGATTTCTCTAAAACTTAGAATAACCCCGATTAAAAATAAAATCCCGATGGGCCAAAAAAGTTCAGGAGAAGTGGCGTAATTATGCCGCCAGTTGGAATCTCCGTAAATGTTGAACATTCCTAAATGCAGAATTAAAGATTTTCCCGTGGCTAAAATGGGATTTAACTGGTTAAAAACAGAAATCGGGGTGGCGCGGCTGATAAAATCCTGAGGGTTGTGTAGAAAATAAATGCCGATGGGCAAGGCGACAAGAAAAGTAGAAAGCAGGAAGTATGAAGCATGAAGGATAAATTTTTTTTGTAGGCTTTGGCTTTTATATATGAACCAGTAGGGGATTAGAATAAACGGCAGAATTAAGACCGCCATGCGGAAAGATGTATAAGTGTAAAATCCCAGACCGAAAAATACGCCGGCTAAAATAAAACTCCAGACTCTATTAGTCCTGAATCCGCGGAATAGAAAATAAAAACTGAAAACCAAAACAAAAGGCAACAAAATTGCCCGAAAGCCGAGCCGGGAGTAGTTTACGTGCCAAAAAGAAATCGCCAAGAAAAAACTGGCGAGCAAAGCAACACTGGGCGAAGAGGATAAATCCTCTTCTTCACCCTTCGCTAACGCTCGGGTACGGGAAGCGTTCTCGTTCCATTTAGATAGTAATTCTTTTGTCAGTAAATATAAACCAAGAACCGTTAAAATGCCGATTATGGCAGCCACGATTTTTATTGACCAGACGCTGATGCCAAAAATTAAAAAAGATAAAGCAATCAGCCACATCATTAATCCTTCCCGGCCATTATTATCAGGATAAAACACTTTAAATCCGCCAGCTGGCAGACCGGTTCTTAAAGTTTCTATGGCATCGTTACCGTTCATTGCCACGTCAGGATAAAGCCCGGGTGGAATTGAATTTAACTGCCATAACCTAAAAAAAGCAGCAATTGCTAGAGTAATCAATAAAAACAAAATAATCTTTTTATCCACAGATGGCATATTAGTATATTTTATATTAACTTGTTTTTTAAAACAACAACCTCGTTGGCTCTTGACAGCTAATTTCTGTTAATATAAACTGGATTATCACTCGGAGGTCTTGACTGCTAATCTTGGTTTTAGGTATAATTGAGAGAAGCATTATGGAACTGGTCAAAAGACAAAAAGAAATATTAAACAGCGTGATTGAAGAATATATTAATTCGGCGCAGCCGGTTTCTTCGCAATTGCTTGAAAATAAATATGATTTTGGAATTTGCCCGGCCACCATCAGGATAGAAATGCAAAAATTAACCGACAAAGGTTTTCTTTGCCAGCCTCACACGTCGGCCGGCAGAGTGCCGACCGATAAAGGCTACCGATTTTTCGTGGATAATTTATTGGAGAAAGAATTTGAAGACTTTGAAATAGGGGATTGGTTTGAAAACGAGGCGATGAGAACTTCGTTCTCATCTTCACCTTCGCTTCGCTCGGTTATTAAAGACAATATTAAATTTATTCAAGTTTTAACTAAGAATTTAGCTCAGATTTCCGGCGCTTTGGTCTTGAGCTATCTTGAGAAAGAAAAGGTTTTTTGGAGAGAAGGCTGGGAAGAAATTTTAAAGGAACCGGAATTCGGGGAAAAGGATTTTGCTGTGAATTTCGCCGAATTTTTGGAAAATTTTGAAAATGACATTGAGAATTTTGAGATTAATTCCGGAATTAAAATTTACATAGGCAAGGAAAATCCTTTTAAAAAAGCAAAAGATTTCAGTTTAATATCTTCCAGATGTCATTTGCCAAATGAAGAGGGGATTATTTGTCTCTTGGGGCCGAAAAGAATGGCTTATAATAAAAATATCAGCTTAATGAATTCATTAGCCGAAGCTTTAGCTGAGGCGAGAGAAGAGTAGTTACTCTTTGAACAGCCGAGCGAAGCGAAGGGTGGAGAAGAACGGATGTTCTTCGACTACTAAATTATTCGAGGATTTCTAATATGGCAGAAAAGAAACCCGCCTCCGCTGAAGTTTCGGCGGGCAAGGAAAAATTAAATAGCGAAGAATTAGAAAAGAAAATTGAAGAACTGGAAAAACAAAAAGACGAATATCTGGGGGGCTGGCAGCGCTCGAGAGCTGACCTTTTAAATTATAAAAAAGAAGAAATGGAAAGAATCGGGCAATTGATAAATTATGCCAAAGAAGAATTGATTTTAGATATTCTGCCTATTATGGATAATTTTGAAGTGATTGAAAAAAAATTACCGGAAAATTTAAAAAAAGACGATTTTGTGAAAGGATTGATGCAAATAAAAATCCAATTTCAGGATTTCTTGAAATCCCAAGGAGTTGAGGAAATAAAATCAATAGGGGAGAAGTTTGATCCGAATTTCCACGAAGCAGTGGGAGACGTGCCTTCCGAAGCTTCAGCGAAGGAGGGAGTGGAGAAAAAAGACCCCAGTAGTACAGCAGAGCTGACTACGGGGCAAAGTAAAGAATCTGGAATAATTGGCGAAGAGGATAAATCCTCTTCTTCAGCCACCGAGTCCCGTTTACGGGACGAGAGTGGAAAAGAGAGCGAAGCTCTCTTTGACTTCGCAGCGGCTCGGGTATTTGAAGAAATCCAAAAAGGATATAAAATAAACGGCAGGCTATTAAGACCCGCCAAAGTCATTGTCTCGCTTGAGAAAAAATAAATTAAATTTAAAAGGTCATATTAATTAACTAAAAAATAAAATATTATTATGTCAAAAATATTAGGTATTGATTTAGGTACATCAATTTCAAAAATGGCGAGCATTATACAAGGCGAGCCAAAGTGCATAGAATCCAGAGAGGGTTCAGTTTTGATACCCTCGGTTATTGCCCTGTCAAAAAGCGGAGAAAGATTGGTAGGAATTTTAGCTGAAAGGCAGTCGGTAACCAATCCCAAAAACACGATTCACTCGGTCAAGAGATTTATAGGAAGAAGATATTCTGACCCGGAAGTGCAAAAGGAATTAAAACTTTTGTCTTATGAAACCAGAGAAAGGTCAGATGGCGGAGTGGAAGTGAAAATGGGCGACAAATGGCATACTCCCATTGAGATTTCCGCGATGATTTTACAGAAAATAAAATTGGACGCGGAAGAAAAACTGGGAGAAAAAATTATTTCAGCCGTCATTACCTGTCCGGCCAATTTTGACGATTCGCAAAGAAAAGCCACTGTGGCGGCCGGGGAAATCGCAGGCTTTAAAGTTTTAAGAGTAATTAACGAACCCACAGCCGCTGCTTTGAGTTACGGTTTTACCAAGAAAGAACATTTGAAAATCGTTGTTTATGATTTTGGCGGCGGAACTTTTGACGTTTCTGTTCTGAATACTACCCCTGAAATAGTTGAAGTGGTGGCGACGGGCGGGGAGGCTCATTTGGGAGGCAGGGATTTTGACCAGAGAATTATTAATTGGATAGTGGAAGAATTCAAAAAAGAACAGGGAATTGATCTGTCAAAAGATTCATTAGCTCTTCAAAGATTAAAAGAGGCGTGTGAGAAAGCGAAAATAGAATTATCTTCAGCGTCAGATACAGAGATAAACCTTCCTTTCATCACCTCCGACAGCGCGGGACCGAAACATCTTCTTTACAAATTATCCCGGGCGCAGTTTGAAAACTTGGTTCGGGATTTGATGGAACGTTCAATTGAAAGAGTGAGAAAAACTTTAGAAGAAGCGAAAGTGGGTAAATCAGAAATTAACGAAATTATTTTAGTCGGCGGCACCACTATAATTCCGGCAGTCAGAACAGCCGTTAATAACTTCTTTGGCAAGGAACCCAATAAATCAATTAATCCTGAGGAAGTGGTGGCAATAGGAGCAGCCATTGAAGCTGAAATTTTAAAAGCCAAGGAAGAAGGCAGGGTGCCGGAAGGAGATATAAAGAGCGTATTGCTCTTGGATGTATTGCCCTTGTCTCTGGGAATTGAGACATTGGGCGGGATAAATACGGTTATGATTTCCAAAAACACCACTGTCCCGACTGCCAAAACCCAAATTTTTTCTACGGCGGCTGAAAGCCAGACATCGGTGGAAGTTAATGTTCTGCAAGGTGAAAGGCCAATGGCGACAGATGATCGCTCTTTGGGCAGATTTATTTTGGACGGCATTCCGCCCTCTCCCCGGGGAATTCCCCAGATTGAAGTGACTTTTGATATTGACGCCAGCGGGATTTTGACGGTTACGGCTAAAGACAAAGCCACGAATCGGTCTCAATCAATTAAAGTTCAGGGTTCCGTGGGCCTGTCAAAAGAAGAAATAGAACGAATGAAAAAAGAAGCCGAGCTCCATGCTGAAGAGGATAAAAACAAACGGGATTTAAGCGAGGCTAAAAATTTGGCTGACAATTTGATTTACACGACTGAAAAAACTTTAAAGGAAGCAGGGGATAAGGTTTCTTCTGAAACCAAAAAGGAAATTGAGGAAAAAATTGAGGCTTTGAAAAAAATTAAAGAAAGTGATAATATAGAGGATATTAAAACCAAAACGCAGGATTTATCATTAGCGATTCAGAAAGTCGGAGCGGAAATGTATCAAAAGACTGGCGAGAAAAAACCAGAAGGCGGAGAACCGAAAGCTGAGGAAGGAGAATATAAGGAAGCTCAATGAATCTTTGATTCATTTCGACCTTCGATGAATTAAAAATTCATCTCGGTAAATAATTATGGCAAAAGATTATTACCAAGTCTTGGGTATTCCCCACGAGGCGTCTCAAGATGAAATTAAAAAAGCATATTACAAGCTGGCTCACAAACATCATCCGGACAAAGGCGGAGATGAGAAAAAATTCAAAGAGATAAACGAAGCTTATCAGGTGCTTTCCGATAAAGAAAAGCGGTCGCAGTATGACAGGTTTGGCAGGACTTTTGAAGGAGCAGCTGATCCGGGTTCTGATTTTCAATGGGCTTGGGGCAGACAAGATGCTAATTTTGAGGACGCTTTCAGAACCGATTTTGGCGATTTGGGCGATATAGTAGAAGAAATATTCGGTTTTGGCGCGCCCAAACGCAGAAAGGACATAAAAAGAGGCAAGGATATTGAAGTTGGCATGGAAATTTCTTTGGAAGATGTTTTGCGCGGCAAAGAAAAAGAAATTTTTCTGCAAAAACAGGTTGCTTGCAGCCGTTGCTCGGGTTCCGGGGCTGAACCTGGCACCAAAATTAACGAATGCTTTTCCTGCGGGGGAACCGGTGAAGTCCAGCAAGTCAAAAGAACATTTTTAGGTTCCTTCACCCGTTATACCACTTGCCCGGAATGCGGAGGCGAAGGAAAGCGTCCGGAAAAACCCTGTAATGTTTGCAAAGGAGAGGGAAGAGTCAAAGACGAAGAAAAAATTAAAATTTTCATTCCCTCGGGCGTTGATACAAATCAGGTTATAAAAGTTGAAGGTAAGGGCGAGGCAGGAAAGAAGGGAGCGAAATCCGGAGATTTATACGTGAGAATTTTTGTCAAGAAGCATCCTGTATTTCAGAGAAAAGGAGACGATTTGTATATTGGCCTGCAAATTTCTTTCTCGCAAGCCGCTTTGGGAGACGAGATTGAAACACAGATTTTAGATGGAAGTAAAATTTTATTAAAAGTTCCTGAAGGAACCGAATCGGGGAAAGTTTTGCGAATTTCCGGCAAAGGAATTACGCATTTTTCCGGCTATGGCAGAGGAAATCTTTATGTAGAACTGGTAGTAAAGACGCCAAAGAAATTAACAAAGAGACAGAAAGAGCTGCTGGAAAAATTAAAGGAGGCAGGGATATAAACGGGTCCGTAGCTCAACTAGGTAGAGCAATTCCCTTTTAAGGAAGAGGTTGTGCGTTCGATTCGCACCGGACCCACTTTAAAATTTTGCACTTTTATTTTTAAAATAATGAAAGGAGGAAAGTTATGAAAGAAAAGATTGGCAATTCAATAAAACTGGCTGTTTTGTGGACGATTGGGGCTTTAGGAGGGACGCTTTTTTTTCTCCTGATAATTTTTGGCAGGATCAGATTGACGGGTTACGATATAAAGAAATTTTATCCCGCTAAAAAAGGATTGATAGTAATTTACAATCATCCTTCTTTATGGGAACCGGGACTTTTACCCTTTTTGTTTTTTCCGTTTTTTCTTTTTTCTTTAAAGTTCACTCCTTATTCAGCTCCCGATAAAAGAAATTTTTTTGACAAATGGTGGTTCTGGCCCGTTAGACTTTTCTGCATTCCGATTGACAGAGAAAAAGGGAGAACCAAAGGTTTAAGAGAGTTAATCAGGAATGTCAATCAGGGTAAAATAGTAATGGTGGCGCCGGAAGGCGGCAGAACTGACAAAGGGGAAGAATTTAAAGTGCTGGAAAACAAAGGAAAGATTGTCATAAAAAAGAAAAAAGAGCTGAAGCTGAATGATGTTTACAAGATAAGGAGGTTTCAAAGAGGCTTTTCTGCTTTGTTGAAGTTCACCCAAGCTCCTGTCTTGCTAATTTGGACAGAAGGCGGGAACAGAGTCATCCCGAACAAAGATTCCTTCCCCAAAGGACCTTATTTTCTTCTTCCAAACTTGAAGGCAAAAACAATCATTAGGATAGGGGAACGCATCAAAATAAAAAATGCCAATCAACTGGAAGATATTTTATTAAAACTCTCCCAAAAGGAAATATCTTTTCCTTAAGGCCGTAAAATCAAATTGATTTTACGGCCATTTCATTTACCCAAGCTACAGCGAAGGGTGGAGAAAGCGAAGAGAACTTCGTTCTCTTCTTTACCTCAGCTAAAGCTTCGGTGAACGAATGTTCTTTGAGTAGAGAATAAAAAAACTATTCTATATGTTTGGGTTAATGGCTAAATTTTGGTAAAATAAAAAAACAGAGACAGCTCTCTGCCACTTATCGGTTGCAGGGTAATTTATTTTTTAGTAAAATAGAAAAAGATGGCGAAGATTATAAAAAAAAGTTTAGGAAATTTTTTGGTAATATTAGTTATTTTTTCTTTGGTGACAGGTTGGATGTTTTCCGGCTGGCCGAGGATTTGGGAAAAGCCTCAGATTCCGCCGGAAGTTCAAGAGGCGCAGGCGGCAGATACGACAGTGTATATTGTCAATGCTGCTTCAACAACATGGACTGTGCCGGCTAACTGGTCGGCCAGCAATACCATTGAGGTCATCGGTGCCGGTGGCGCAGGAGATAGCCAAAACACCGTCGGTAACGGCGGCGGAGGCGGAGGCGCCTACGCAAAAATTATAAATCTCTGGCTTGTTCCAGGTTCGATTGCAACGACTCAGGTTGGCGTGCTCGGAAGCTATAATGGTAACGCTGCAGGGTCGGCAGGCACTGACACATTTTTTAACAGAAGGACTGGAGCTTCTACAACCTGCTATGCCTCAGTAATGTCTGTCTGCGCAAAAGGAGGAGCAGGAGGTAATGGAATAACAGGTGGAGCTGGCGGCGCAAGTTCTACAAGCGTAGGCTCAACGACTTTCAAAGGCGGCGATGGCGGCAAGGGGAACGCTGACAGCGATACCGGCGGCGGCGGCGGAGGCGCGGCAGGCCCTCTTGGCGATGGCAAGAACGGAGCATCTAGTACAGCTGGTACGTGGGGCGGTGGTGGTGGAGGCGGAGGAGGAAATTCGGCTACTCCAGGCGTTCTTAATAGTGCTTGGGGGGGCAATGGTTGGGGCGGCAGCGGCGGCGGCGCAACTGGAACTAATGCAACAGCTAATACAGCTGGCGGTGGAGGAGGCTCGACTTCCACTACTTGGGTTGATGGATCCGGTTACGGTGCTACCAGTTCATCATGGGGTGGTTCCACTTCTGGCTATGGTCCGGGCGGCGGAGGTGCAGGTGGAGGAGGAAGTACTATCGGGAATGGAGGAGCTGGCGGCGCCTATGGCGGCGGCGGAGGAGGCGGTGAAGGAAATGGCGGCAACGGCAAAGGAGGCATAATCGTTATCACCTACACTCCGGCCAATATTACCGTGGGTACAAGCGGCACGCAGAGTTCTCCAATGGATAGTCCTTCAAGTAACCAATACGTCGGCGGAGCTTTTACTTTTATAAATACTGGAAGCACGACTGTTTCCCAGATTATTATCAGCGAAACCGATGGCACATTAAGCGCCAATACCTATCTTACAGATGTGATACTAAAGTACAAAGCGGAAGCGAGTTGTTCTGTGTCAATCCCCGGGGACGCCAGAGTTTTTAACGCAACCGGCGTGGTGTTTGACGGTTCAGATAAAGCTACTGTTGTTGGCGACAGTCCAATGTCGGCAAGTACTTCGCAGATTTGCGTCTACGTCCAGTTAAGTGTTATTTCCGGTGCGGGAGGGAACAGTTTTGACATTGCAATTTCCAATCCTTCAACCGAGGTGACGGTTTCCGCGGGCACCGTGAGCCCGGCGACCGCGGTGGCAATTGCCGGCTCCACATTGCTTCAGACAGCAGTAGCAACCATAAGTTGCAGTACTGATATTTCAACCACAGCTTTTGGAGCATTAACTTCTGCTTCTATTTCTACATCTGCTGCCGACGCTACAACAAGTATGACCTGCGTAAACTCAGGAGCGGGATGTACTATGTCTATTCAGGACACGGGAACTAGCACAGGCGCTATATCAGGATTAGCTGCCGAAGCCGCGAATGCCATTATTAAGTCGCCCAACGCCGCTTTTTCCGCCTCTACCACCTTAGCTGCCGGAACAGAAGGGTTTGGTCTTTTAGCTACAACCACTAGCGCCGGAACCGGCGCAACATTAACCATAGGGACAAGGTATAACAACACAGGAAATTGGGACGCCAATATTGTCGGCGGAGCTTCCACGACTGCCCAGACATTAGCCACAGCCAATTCTTCTACCAGCGCAAGAGTAGTAAAGGTAAGGCATAAAGCCGCGATTTCAAATACTACTCCCCCCGGTAATTATAAAGACACCATTTACTACCAGTGTATCTTGAATTAAGTTATCCACAGATTTTAACTTGCTATCTTTCTTGCATTTGTTAAAATTAAATAATTGAATAATTATAAAGGTCGATAAATTATTTTCTTTAATTTAATATTTATGATAAAAGAAAATATTGTTTTTGCAGTAGGGATTGCCGCCATCTCAATTTTTTGCATTGTTAATTTGTTTGAATTCCAGTTAGATACTGCTTCTTTGTTTTCGTTTTCGTCCGAAGCCCAAGCCGCAACTTCAGTAAATATTACTGCGAGCGTTGTGACAACCATTACTTGCAGCACCGATATCTCAACCACAGCTTTTGGAACATTAACTTCTGGTTCTGTCGCTTCATCTACTAACGACGCTACAACAAGTATGACCTGCGCAAACTCAGGAGCGGGATGCGCAATGTCTATTCAGGACACGGGAACTAGCACAGGCGCTATATCAGGATTAGCTGCCGAAGCCGTGAATGCCTATATTAAGTCGCCCAACGACACCTTCTCCGCCTCTACCACCTTAGCTGCCGGAACAGAAGGATTTGGTCTTTTAGCTACAACCACTAGCGCCGGAACCGGCGCAACATTAACCATAGGGACAAGGTATAACAACACAGGAAATTGGGAGGCCAATATTGTCGGAGGAGCTTCCACGACTGCCCAGACATTAGCCACAGCCAATTCTTCTACCAGCGCAAGAGTAGTAAAGGTAAGGCATAAAGCCGCGATTTCAGTCAATACGCTGTCTGGGAGTTATAAAGACACCATTTACTACCAGTGCGCCGCGAATTAAAAGTTGTTTTTTTAATCTGTGCCCCACCGCTAAAATGCGATACATTTTTTTAGTTTTTGTTTTGAGCGTTATTTTAGGTTTTTCCTTAGAAGCCGGGGCCGTAACTGTAGGTCCTGCCAAATTGGATTATAGCGTTGACCCCGGCGATATCATTGAGGGTCAGTTTTTTGTAATGAATGAGGGAAACGAAACCCAGACTTTCTATCCTGTTTTTGAGAAATTTAAGGAAGAAAACGGAGAAAAGATTTTTTTGAAAGAAAAAAGCGATTTAGCTACTTGGATAAAAACTGATTCATCAGTGACTTTGGGGCCGGGGGCGCAGAAAGATGTCGCCTTCAAAATTGAAATACCAAAAGACGCGGGACCCGGCGGCCATTTTGCGGTTGTTTGGTGGGGAACCGTTCCGCCCGGCGATGGCGGGCAGGTAGCCATTGCGGTCAGAGCGGGAATTTTGCTGTTGATCAGGGTTTCAGGAGATATTCAAGAAGAAGGGAGAATCTTGAGTTTTCAGGCCGCAAATTCAAAAAAGATTTTTTGGTCGGCTCCGGTGAGTTTTCAGGTCGTTTTTAATAACGATGGCAATGTTCACTTGAAACCGGCGGGAACCATTACTATTAAAAATATTCTGGGAAGGGTTAGCGGAGAAATAACAGTGAATCCCTACGCTTTGCAGGTTCTGCCCCAAAGCAAAAGGACATTTGAGGAAAAATGGACGCCTCCTAGATTTGCTTTCGGCCTCTATAAGGCCAAAGCGAATTTTATTTTTGGAGAAAGCCGGAAAAATGTTTCTCAAGGATTTTGGTTTTTATTGATTCCTCTGAAAACTTTAGTCCTCATCATTTTAATTTTAGCGATGATATTATTTATTCTGCCCTTGGGAATTAAAAAATATAATCAGTGGATTGTTGCCAAATACAGCGGCCAACCGCCTCCCGAACCTCCGGAGCCTCCAAAAATTCCAGAATTTATCCCAGAAACTAAAAAAGAATCAAAAAAAAGCAATACAAAAACAAAGAGAATTCAAAGAAAAAAGAAAATCAAAGCTCTATAAATGAAAATATGCTATTTGACACTTTTTATAATTGCGGTGGTTTTTTCTCTTGCTGTTATTTATTTAGGTTTAGATGAACATTCATTTTCGGTCAATGCTCAAGTTAATATCACAGCGGTTGTCATAAGCAATTGCGGCAATGGCGTCATAGATACCGGAGAACAATGCGATGGTTCAAACTTAAACAGCCAGACATGCGAAGGCCTCGGTTTTACCGGCGGCACTCTAAGCTGTTCTTATTGCGCTTTTGATACCTCAGGATGTACTGGACCTCCTCGACCGCCATCTAGCGGCGGAGGATATATTCCTCAGCTGTCCACGGTAATTTTTGAAGGAAAAGCGTCTCCTAAAAGCACTGTAACCCTTTTGAAAGACGCTCAAATTGCAGGAACCACCATTGCGGGAGAGGACGCGAATTTTCAAATAACTATAAGCGGGCTTTCCGGCGGTAATTATCTTTTTAGCGTCTATTCAGAGGACACAGAATATAAAAAATCCAGTTTGCTTACTTTTTACGTAAACGTTACTTCAGGCGCCACTATCAAGGTGAGCGGCGTTTTTATTGCGCCCACGATTGCGGCGGATAAAAGCGAGGCGGAAAAAGGCCAAGACATTTTGCTTTTCGGACAGTCAGTTCCAAAAGCAGATATCCAAATTTTTATAAAATCAAAAGAGAAAGAATTTTCAGTCAATACTATTGCAGATAATGAAGGGAAGTATAAGTATAGTTTAAATACCGCCTTTCTTAATTTTGAGCAATACCAGGCAACGGCAGTTGCGTTTGTTAACAACCTTTCAAGTAATTTTAGTAAAATTATATATTTTATCGTTGGCAAGAAAACGGTCTTTAAAGGTCCTCTCCCGGAATGTCCCCTAATAGGAGATTTTAACAAGGATTGTCTGGTTAACCTTATTGATTTTTCAATATTAATTTATTGGTTTGACCGTCCTAATCCTCCAGCCGAAATTGATTTAAGCGGAGACGGCAGAGTTGACTTGATAGACTTTAGCATTATGGCCTATTATTGGACAGGATAGCGAAGCTAACCATTCCAGAATTTTTAATTTTAAATTTAATGAAAATTAGAAATTATAAATTGAAAATTGTTATTCCTGCTTTTGTTATTTTTTTTCTATTGTCTGTCGTTAATTCGTCAGATGCTGCTGAATTGTTTTTTGACGCTAAAACCAAGGAAGTCGGCGTTAATCAGCAATTTCAGATTGATTTGATATTGAACACAGAGGGAGAAAGCGTCAATGCAATTGAAGGCGAAATTGTATTCCCCGCAAGCACTTTGGAGTTCCAAGAAATTCGCGATGGCGCTTCCTTTATCAACTTTTGGGTCAAGAGGCCTTTCTTTAATGGCAATTCTGTTATTTTTTCTGGAATTTTGCCGGGAGGATATAAGGGAGGGCAAGGGTATTTGTTTTCTCTTGTCTTTCGAGCGAGGAAGCTTGGAGAAGCGACCATTGACGCAGAAAATACGCGGGTATTACGGAATGATCCAACCGGTTCTCCGGCTTTAGTGAGAATTTCCTCCTTAAAATTACAAATCAAAGAACAGTCTTCTGTTCCGGAATTCATCATCCCTGAAGACAGAGAATCTCCGGAACCCTTCACCCCTCAGATTGCCAAAGATCCAAATGTTTTTAATGGCAAATGGTTTTTAGTTTTTGCTACCCAAGATAAAGGTTCCGGGATTGACCATTACGAAGTACAAGAAAATAGAAAACAGAAAATAGAAAATAGAATGTGGGTTGAGGCGGAAAGTCCGTATGTGTTAAAAGACCAAAAACTGAGAAGTTATATCTATGTCAAATCAATTGATAAAAAGGGCAATGAAAGGATTGCAACGCTGTCTGCAAGAAAT
>Ga0315286_10000053_pt1 | contig 71348 bp, 91 predicted proteins | sample YL17G10_0_MG_FD_205038 | JGI IMG/M metagenome (GOLD analysis project Ga0315286, IMG submission 205038) | Sediment microbial communities from Yellowstone Lake, YNP, Wyoming, USA - YL17G10_0 | ecosystem: Environmental > Aquatic > Freshwater > Lake > Sediment | place: USA: Wyoming | collected...
GCTTCAATTAAACTTCTTTGATGATATTCCTCTTCGGAATAATTTTTCATTTGTTTCCTTCGATAAAATCCTCTTTTAACATTTTTTCTCGGCTTTATTTGTGTTTGAATTCCTTTGTTCCAACAGAGTTCATGCAGTTTTTCAGAATCATATGCTGTATCCCCAAATAAAGCTGTTTGAATCTCTGCTCTCTTTAAGAGATATTCTGCATCCTTGATGTCATGTCTTGGCTTTGCCCTAATTCTTATTGCAATAATTGTTCTTTGTTTGATATCAAACAAAGCTGATTGCTTAACCCAATCTTTAACTGGCTTCTTTCTATCAATTATTTTTATATAATGGTGGCTTGGATTTGCTTTGCTTATTCCTGTAGAATCAATAGCTACTAATTGATGATTGTTTCCAGAAGTTAAGGCTAAAGCTCTCTGAAACAGCGTCGGAGAAATTCTTTTTCTGCTCTTGCATAATGCAGAAAAAGTTGGCACTTTATAGCCAATCATTTCTAAAAATTTATGCACCCTTCTCAAAGAAAGCCTGCATACAGCCATAACAACAAAAGCAAAAATATGCTGATAGAGTTCATAGGTTTTTGGCCCGTAATGGTGCAACCATCTTGGGCAACCCAACCTCCTTAACAATCGCTTAATTTTATTAACTAACCTTTCCTCTTTTTTCATCTTATTTCACCTCGAAATAAGATGGTTCCCTTAGTAGATAACCTTTACTAAGGGGACTTTTTCAACAGAGCCGTTATTAAGGTAAAGCTTAAAAACTTGTATTCTTTGTAGAATTATACAAAAAGAGGTATAAAATTGACCCTATAACAATAAGACAAATAATTATGCCGGCAATTTTGGGGGGCGTCGGGGGTTTAACAAGAGGATTTGTTGGACTTTTAAAAGCCTTGGCTCTAAAAAGAAGAATATTATGGAGCTACTATGCAATCATAATTGCAATTGCAGTTGTTATTGGAATCTTCACAGGAATGGTTTTTAATTTCGACTGGAGATTGGCTTTATTATCTGGTTATGCCGGAACAGACATCTTAGAGAGCATTTATAAAAGTTTTACTGTCCAAAAATTCTACGTTAAAGAAGGCTATGGGGAATAAAATGAACCAATTAATAAAATACATTTTGATTGCAATAATTCCTCTAGCTATTTTTGAAATTCTTTTTTTAAATTTGAATGCATCATGGGACGAAACTGAACCTCAAGGCCCCATTTACTTTATTGGAATCGGATTACTCATTCTGTTTTTCTTTGGGGTTCCCATTTTTATTGTTTTAATATCGGCGGTTTATCAATACAAAAATCCCAATTGGAAAGAATACCGCAAGAGTTTACTAATCCCAATATCTTCTATTGTTATTGAATTTATTTTTATTATGGGCTTGCTTGAGGATGAAGAGGGATTGGTGGCGGGCCTTGTATTTACAAGGTTAGCTTCTATATTTGTTATTGTTTTAGTTACCAATTTTATAATCTTTTTAGTGAGGAAGAGGAAATAAAATGATAAAAATAAATTGGGGGTTATTAATTGTTAGTGTTGTTATAATTATGGTCGTGGCGGGGGTGGGGGGGTTATTTACTTCTGCTAACACAGGTTCAGAATGGTATGAATCTATCAAGCCATCTATTACTCCTCCAAACTGGATTTTTCCTATTGTATGGAATATCTTATTTTTATTAATAGCAATTTCTCTATACCTCATATTGATATCTAAAGAACAAAAAACTAAAGTCTTGATTGCTTATTTAATTAATTTTATTTTGAATATATTATGGAGCTTTTTGTTTTTCTCGCAAAAATTAACAAAAATCGCATTCTTCGAATTATTAGTTTTATGGATTTCTGTAATCTTCATGATAAGTTTAGCATACAAAATTGACAAAAAGGCAGCTTATTTGCTTGTGCCTTATTTATTATGGCTTACATTTGCCGGGATTTTAAATTATCTTGCTGCATTTTAAAATGTCAGAGGCAAAACTAAAATCTCAAACAAAAAAAGCAGTAACAATACAGCTTGATATTTCTCTTCTGCAAAAGATTGATAAGAGAGCCAAGAAAAACTATCTTACTTTAACAGAGCAAATAGAAGATATTTTAAGAAGAAGCATGCTGTCTTACAACAAAGAAACTGAAGTAACTCCCAGCGAACCAGAAGTTGATAAATTTGTGAAGATTTTCTCAAAAAAGCGGTCAGGAAGAAAAGCAAAAAAGTAAAAGACTAGAACTCTCTGAATATATTCTCGTTCAGTTTCTGTTTCATACTCACTCCAAAAATTATGCAGTATATGGCAGCCCCCATCACCCCCAACAGCATATCTATCATTGTGTCTTTTAGCGGATTCATGACGAGATTAAGCTTTTTAAGTCCTCCAATATCTCTCAAGTATACTCCCTGAAGTTTCAGGTGAAAAAGCGAATCGAGAGTGAATTCCCCTATTTCAAAAAATCCAAGAATTGCAACAACAGTCAGAAAAGTAAACACTAGTTTCCATTTAAGCTCAAGATGGAGTTTTTTAATCAGATAAAATGCCAATGAGCAGATAAACATTGGCTGGATAAAATGCTGTATTTTATCATAATTAGGATAAATATAATACAACGGGCTTGCCAAAAAACCTGCTATCACTATTATAAACATGAATAGATAATGTCTTTTCCCAAATCTGATATCGAAAAAATGGTCTATCGCATAAAAAAGAGCCATAACTGCGATTGTTGATCCTGCCCTCAAGATAAAAGAAGAGCTTTTGAAAAGATAAACTGCTATCAGCAGGATTACAGTAAATATTAACAGGATAGTTCTCTTCTTTCTGTAATTTAAATAAAAACCCTTTCTTTTCATAAACATAAATAGGATATTTAGTATAAATACCTTTTTCTTACCTTTTTGTTAAGAATGGGCCAACTGCATACAGGCTTCTGCGATTATAGCATCCTGTCCTTCTGGATTTCCAAACATTTGGTTTAATACTTTATTAGTACGCTGCTCTTCTGTAAAATAACAGTCTGCTGCGGTTATACCATCCATAACCATTGTGAAATGGCATTTTCCACCTTCAAGACCTTTTATTGATATTACAAAAGTTTTATCTTCTTGGCTCATTGTTAGTTCTGCAGGAGTACAATCTGAAAAGTATCTTCCCAAACATGGAGGGTCATTGCATTTTATAGGCCCAGAAGGTGTTGAAGATCCCTCTTTATTATTTGTTAGAACAAAAAACCCTATTACTATTAATGCAAGGACAATTACCACAACTATTACAATCCAAACACTCTTTTTCATTTTATATTCAGGAAATCTTTATTTTTAAACATTATGATTAGAAACACTTTTAAATGATATTCCTCTATCTCTGTTATGGAAAAAGGGGAAAAAAGGAAGCTTTTATGGATTGGGATTTTTGCAATGGCAATGGCGTTTGTAGAGACAATGATTGTCTTTTATCTAAGAAAATTATATTACCCTGATAGTAATCTTTTTCCATTGAATATCTCTATGCCTACGCAGATATTAATTTTTGAATGGATAAGAGAGACTGCAACAATTATCATGCTTCTGTCGGTTGCTATACTTGCAGGAAAGAAAGCCAAGGAAAAATTTGCATACTTTATTTATGCTTTTGCTATCTGGGACATATTTTATTATGTTTGGCTTAAAGTAACACTCGACTGGCCCGCTTCATTAATGACTTGGGATGTTTTATTCCTTATTCCAATAACCTGGGTATCTCCAGTGATTTGCCCGATAATAGTTTCATTAACAATGATTTTAGGGACATATTTGATTCTTAATTCTCCTGAAAAAAAGTTTACAAAAAAGCATATCTCCCTTTTGGTAGCAGGGACAATTTTTATTTATACTTCGTTTGTATTAAACTACTCCACTTTATTTTTTAAAAAAGCGTATATTCTTAAATTCTCTGAAGGTATGATTGAAGAAAAAATAATAAACCTTGCTGCATTATATGTTCCAGCCCATTTTAACTGGCCGATTTTTATTATAGGGGAGGCGGTTGTTTTGCTGGCATTCTACTTATTCTATAAATCGCGGAAAAAGTAAAAAAACAAAGATTAGAGGTTAAAAAATCAAAGGCTTAAATACAGACCAATTAGGATTAATACAGCTCCCAAAATAATACCTATTGGAACAAAAATTTTTCTTGTAATAGAATACGCTTTTTCTTCGCCTAATAATTTTCTCCAAATAAATGCCTTCGGGCTATTTTTGATATAATCCTGCCCATATTCTGGATTTATTATAAATCTTATCGCAAAATATAGATTTATGATTCCAATTAAGATAAGAATTAATGAAGTAACTGCATTTTCCATAAAAATCTATAAATTTTAGGTTTAAATCTCTTTTGTTTGTTGTTTATCTACAGCGCACAAATCCACCCGCCGTCAACAACTATCTCGCTTCCTGTCATGTAAGAAGAGGCGTCGCTCGCAAGGAAAACTACGGGGCCAGCAATATCAACTGGCTTGCCGGTTCTTTTTATTAAGAATTTAACTAACATACCTTCTTTCATTTTTTTGTCTAATCCTGAGGTCATTGGAGTGTCTATTAATCCAGGATGAACTGAGTTTACTCTTATACCTAAAGAGCCGACTTCTGCTGCAAGAGCTTTTGTAAATAATCTTATTCCTCCTTTGCTTGCGCAATAAGCAGCTCCTCCTGCTGATCCTTCTATTCCTGCTACAGAAGAAATATTAATAATAGAAGCACCTTTCTTCATATATTTTAATGCAGCTTGAGAGCATAAAAAAGGGCCTTTTAAATTTATATTCATTGTTTTATCCCAGCTTTCTTCTGGCAGATCTATTATATTTCCTGGAATATAAACTCCTGCATTATTTACAAGTATATCAATTTTCTTGAAATGTTTAATTGTTTCATTCATTAAGTTTTCAACGTCTCTTTTCTTTGAAATATCTGTCTTGACATAAATTGCTTTTCTTTTTAGTTTTTTAATCTGGTTTATTGTTCCTTCTTCTGGGATAATATCAGAAACAACAATGTCTGCGCCTGCTCTTGCCAGCTCAATAGCAATTCCCTGACCAATTCCACGAGCAGCTCCTGTTACAATAGCAACTTTTCCTGTTAAATTAAATAAGTCTGACATTTTTGCTTCTTTTCTTATATCATTAAGATTAATTGATATTTAAGGGTTTCTATGCAAAGATTTAAATAAATTTTTATTGTTAGTTATACATGAAAAAGGAGATTAAAGAGCCTGGAGAATTAGTGTTTTTAAGATATGCTTTTCCTGTTATTGGATATTGTGGTAAGGGAAGCATAACTGCACAAGAAATCTCAGAATTTGAAGAAATGTTAAAAGAAGGAAAAGTTCCAAACAAAAAAAGATTAGAAGAGCTTTTTCCAGAGGCAGTTAAACATCTTAAAGACTGGACTCTTAAGGGTGTTCGAGAGTATTGGTTAGGACAACATAATAGAATTGTTAGTGATAATCCTCTTTGCCAGGTTTATGTAGCTGAGGTACAAGAAGTTTTTCCACATGAAGATAATGAAATTTGTAGAGCTGGAATAAGTTTTGGTTTAAAAGCAAAAAGTTATGTTCCCTTGAGAGTTGGTGATGTGGTTTCTTTACATGGTTTTCAAGTTGCAGAAAAGTTATCTGAAGAAGATATTAAAAAATATTTTAAATAAATTAAAATGAAGCTCCTTGTTTTCGGCAATCCTTTAGTTGAAAAAGATAATTTAGCTTTGAAACTTTTGCCAAAACTAAGAAAGCAGTTTCCACAAATAGAATTTAAAGAATTCGACCCCACTGAAAATTTAGAAGCTGAAATTGAAAACAAAAAACTCTTTATTCTTGATGTTGTTGAAGGAATAGAGAATGTTATGGTTATCAATAACTTAGATAAAATTAATATTATAAAATCATGCAGCATGCATGATTTCGATTTAGCTTATAATCTCAAGCTTTTGAAAAAAATCGGAAAATTAAAAGAAGTTGAGATTATTGGAGTGCCGATGGGAATGAAAGAGAAAGAGGCGATGAGGGAAGTTAAGAAAATATTAAAAAAACAAAACTTTAATTCCTAAAATTTCTTGCCAAATTAAAGCAAAACCCAATATTATCAAAGGCATTATCCACGCCATAAAAAATTTTAATTTCCTTTTATTAACTTTAAATCCCAACATTGTTAAGTACTCATAATAGAAAGTCATTTCAGGATCTTTTCCAAACTGCATATGGGTTAAAAAACATCCTTTTAAGAAAATCTCTTGAATATAAATATACAAAACTCCAATTAAAATCAATTTGCACGAAAATAAAAAGGGAGAAGCATAAATCAAGATTATTAATATTAAATGAATCAAAAATATTAATCCAAAATCTTTCTTCATTTTGCTTTTTTCTTTAAAAATTTATCATAAAGGAGATAGAAAAATGGAACACCTATATTAAATTCAATCAAGGAGTTCTCTAATAGTATTAAAAAAGACCCTGGCCTTATGCCGGAGATTAATAAAGAAAATTCCATCATAAAATGCACTAAAAATCCTACAAAAAATAGATAAGATATTTTTTTCCAGTCATACTTGAATAGGAAAAGTAACCCATAACCAATTAATACTAAAATAATTCTTAGGAATCTTAAATCCCCCATATGCCTCATTGTAGCTATTGAAGCATCATTTAAAAGAATCAACTGAGATAAAAAAGCAACTAACAACCAGCCAGCAAAAACTAACAAAGTCCAATTTATTTTTTTAGAATTTTTTTCAAACATTAAGAAAACATACGCATATTCTACCCCATAAGACAAAGAAAACCAAAGAAAAAATAATAAAACACTTCCTGTAAAGCTGAATGGCAAGGATATTTCCCTTATTCCAGTATGGAACCAGATACCCCAATCAACTAAAAAATTTATTAGCAATCCCCCAACAAAAAAAGCAATTAATGGAATTTTTTTCTTATACTTAATTAATAAAGTAATGAAGATTATAAGAAAAATTAAATCAAACAAAATATAATCAACCCCAAAGCTTCTTATTACATCATACATTTTCCATTCATCTCCACCTTATCTTCAAGAAATGCGTAGCGCAGGACATGCAAGGGTCATAAGCGCGTATCATTTTTTCTGCTTGCAGGGAGATTTGCTGTTTGTTTTTGCCTTCTTTAATAAGCTGCTCAATATATTTAGCTAAATCTTTCTGTAAGTGTATAATATTTTGTTGAGTTGGAATGCATAAATTCGCATAATTTATAATCCCTTTATTATTAAGCTCTAAATGATAATATAATGTGCCTCTTGGCGCTTCAACAACTCCAATACCAACACCTTTTTGTATTACTGGCTTAACTGGCTGCTCTTTTTGCAAACTATATTGTAACTCTTTCAGCAAGTCAATAGAATTATCTATTTCATGCAACATTTCAATTGCTTGTGCAGTGTTATTATTAAAAACGCAGTCATTTGGAAAAATTTTCAAGAACGCAGAGGCATCTTTTTTTGTTCTTTTGTTTAAATTTTCTTTATTTAAATTTAACCTTGCTAAAGCTCCAACCATATAATCTTTGCTTTCCCATTCAAAAGCAGTTGCAGTTGAATAAGGCAGAACAACTCTTTGTAAATGCTCGCCATATTTTTCTTCTTCTATCAGTGTTCCTTTTGTTGTCTTAATTTTTCCTTTTAAAAAATTATAATCATCATTAACAAGCGCAACATAATTTGTTTTTCTTTTAAAAGTTGTTTTGTCGTCATGAAATATTTTAATTATTTTTAATATGCTTTCTCTGCAGCTTTCTAATTTTTTAATTGCTTCTTCAATTTCTTCGCTTGTTGGAAATTTCAAAAATCCTCCTATAACTGCGTTTGGAGGATGAACCGCTCTTCCTCCGATTATTGTCGTTAAAAAATTACCAGCTTCTTTTATATGCAAGCCCTCATGTACCCACTCTTTCTGTTTTCCAGTAAAATCCAGCACAGAATCTTTCCCGGCTAGGTCAGGCAAACAGAAAAAATAAAGGTGCATTGCATGGTCTCGTAAATGACTCCCATAAGCAAGCAAGTTTCTAAGCTGAAATGTCTGCTTGCTTACTTCTAGCTTTAATGCTTTTTCAATTGCTTCTATTGAACATAATGTATGAGCAGACGAGCAGGTTCCGCAAATCCTTGACATTGTTGTTGGAACTTGTTGAAAAGAAAGTCCAGTAACGGCTTGTGTAAAAAACCTTTTATTCTCGCTTACTTTTAGTTTGCACTCTATAACTTTTCCGTCTCGTGCTCTTATATCTAAATGTGTATGTCCTTCTATTTTTGATATGTTCTTTATAGCTAAATCAAAGTCTTTATGTGTGTGCATTTTATCCTTTATTTCAAATACCCCTCAATCTTTTCTATAAGCAATTTTTCATCAACCGGACAGCCATTAATTTCATCATCAACTTTCACATAAGTTTTTAATGGCTCTATTGTACTTAATTGGTGAAATTTTTCAATTAAGGGCTGAATTTCTTTTTTCTTTTTAGTATCAAACTTGTTGCGTTGATTTGATGGATAACCATTGCAAGCCCCGCTTCCCAAAGCAACTAATTTTTTGCTTTTGCTTCTTAGTTCTTTCAGCTTTTTAACTTCGCTTTCTGTTGAAATTGCTCCTTCAATAAAAGCTATATCTAAATTCTTAATTTTCTCATTTGTTTTTAACTGCCTAAAATTCTCTATTTTCATTTTTTTCATGTACTCATCATACTTGCGGTTAAGAACTTCTATAAAACTTACTATGCACCCTTCACAGCACGTAAATGAAAACACACCTATTTTTTTCATAATAAATAGAACAAAGTTTTGTTTAAATAGTTTTTTAATTCATTTACTAACCAAACCTACTAAATCTATATTGAAATATTCTTGCTTGAAGATTGCTCGCCTTGTTTTTATATAAATTTTAGCTTAATTGATAAGCTGCAGCAATATGCTATTATTTGCGGAAGCAGTAGCATCAAGTTTGCAGATTTAACAGCAGCATAAACTATTTAAATATCTTTTCTTTCTTCAAGTCATGAAAAAAGAGGAAAGGCCATGGGGCAATTTTAAGCAGTTCGTTAAAAATAAAAGATGCACTGTGAAAATTCATACAGTAAAACCAAATCAAGAGTTTAGTCTGCAGTACCATAAAAAAAGAAAAGAGATGTGGTATTTCTTGACAGATGGCTTTGTGCAGATTGGAATAGACAAAATGAAAATTAAAAAAGGCGAAATTGTCTGGATTAGAAAATTGCAGGCTCATAGGCTGATAGCCAAAAATAAAAAAGTAGAAGTTTTAGAAATTTCGTTTGGTAAATTTAAAGAATCTGATATAATAAGAATCGAGGATGAATATGGGAGAAGGTAAAATGGGAATTAGACATACTTTATGGAAAGTTATTGGTAGCATTGTTATTTCAATAGTTCTTTCTATAATACTCACGAGAAATCTAATTTTTCAAAGGAGATGTGGTGGTGATGTCAAGGGAATTTTAGGTGCCTGCCCTGGTTGGACAATTAAAACTGCTATTATGATAGATTTAATTCTTTTCTTATTTGCTTTTATTTTAATTTATTTAATTTGGTCTTTAATACAAAAAAAAGAGAAGAGTACAAATAGAAGGCAAATAAACTGGAGTCTTATACTCACCTTAGTTTTCTTTTTTGTAGGTTTATATTCAATTGTTTCAGAAATTGTAGGAACCTCTAACTGGTTATTTAACGGGGATTTTCGTTACAACAACCTGAAAAGTTCTTTTGTAGAATTATTTTTTGTTATTTTGTCAAGGACCCTCCTCTCCTCTATTTTTATGTTAATTCCTTTAGCAATCTTGTTTTTTTTTATTTATGGTTCTTTAAAACTTATCAGTAAAGTTGAATTTTTAAAACCAAATCTTAAAAAAATATTAGTCATGGTGGGGATAGCATTTCCAGCAATTTTTGGTTTAGCTGGAATTTTCTTTCGCTTTAACTTACTACCTCCAAAATTTTTATTTTTAAATGAATGGATAATTATTTCTGGAGCTTTTTATGGGATTTTTGCATCATTGATATTCACGCCTATTATTATGTTTTGTGGATTAGAAAGTTGTCCTAGCTATATATTCCTCTTTGCTCAAATATTTTCATGTGTAATTGGCATGCTTATTGGTTATATCTTATCGAGTTTAATTGTTTTTGTTTGGGATAAGCTTTTTAGTTATTTTGGTAGAACAGGAAAGTTATTTAAGATAATCATACCACTTGCTTTTCTCATTTTGCTTTTAATTCTATTAATATTGTTTCCAATAGTAAGCTACAGTTTTGTTCATGTAGAAAAGACTGCCGCTGCCGAAATCGTTAGAGAAAAATTAGCTGGCGGAGGAGATTTAAGACTTCAAGAACTAATAATAAGAAATAACTTTATTTATCCTATCGATTATCAGTTGCCAAGTGTTACTATCTGCATATATGATACTGAAGGGAATCTTAACGTCCGTGGATACGATATAGGTTATAGATATAATGATGGAGGTTTTGTAGAAGATGTAGATAAATTCCAAAGAAATGTTGTCTTCATTAAACCTGGTAAAGAAATAAAAATATATCTTCAGAGATTTGGGACGGGTATTAGTAATTCTTGGAACGACCCGGCTATAGATGTGTATAAAAGAGAATCTGATGAACTACTGCTTCTTGAAAATGTTGGATTTAATAATAAGGATTATTGCTCTAATATAAAAGAAAAAGATATAGATAAAGCCGAAAAAATTAAGATAGTTGATAATCTATCAGAAGAATATTTTTCAGAGGAAACAGATTATCAATTAAATTTAGAAAAAAGAGTTATCCCTCTTAGAGACGAAGCTATTGCAAAGAATGATGTAAATATATGCGATGAAATAATGAAGATTCGTGAAGAAGAAACTAAAAAAATTGAAGCTACTCCGGAGCCGAGCGAAACGAGTAAGGGATCACACGGCAATTTTTTTATAGCAAGTGATGTTGGTAAGAGCAATTATAATATCTGCATAGAGAATATATCAGTAGCTTTAAATAATGAATCTTTATGCGAGAAGTTGGGGGGAAAATATGGAATAGAAGAATGTATAAAAAAAGTTTTATATGAACATTTTGAACCTTGTAAAAGTATTAGCGAAGATGAATTAAAATTAAATTGTATTAAAGAATTTGCATACGAAACAAATAATTCACAATTGTGCCAAAAAATCGGAGAGGACAATTGTATAAGGAGCATTGCTCTAAAAACTAGAAATATTAGCATGTGTGATGAGATGATTGATGGCGGTTGGAAAGGAGATTGTGTTTATGATATAATGTTAATATTAAAGGATCCGACATTATGCGATACAATTAAGGACATATTTTCTAAAAGGAGATGTAAGGGGGCTATCGGATTAAGTTAAAAAGAGGCAAAAATGAGCAAAATCATCGCAGTTGACTTGGGAGGAACAAACTTAAGAGTTGTGTTTGTGGAAAATAGTAAAATTAAATAAAGGAAAGAAAAATGCTAAAACAAAAAGTTTATAAATCAGATATTGTTAATCATAATAGTATGCTCCCCGGTAATCTGAAAAGGTTGCCGGATGAGTTATTACATAAAGTTTTTAAAATTAAAAGTATTAATAGCAATATTCAAGTCCCCGGTATGGCTTTTCGGAGTAATGCCGGGCTTCCTATTCATTTTATTTTTTCTGCAATTAATTTAGGAGGGCGAGATGAAAGAAGCAATTGTTTTTGTTGACGCTAATAATTGGTATCATAATGTTAAACTATTGTTTAGACCAAGCAGTATATCAATAACTAAAATTTCTAATTTAATCTGTAAAAATCTTAAACTTGACTTAAAAGAAATAAGATGGTATGCTTCAATTCCAGATATCGCAGATGGAGACAAAACATATTATGATCATATGAATTTTCTCGCTTTATTAGAAAAAGAAGGAGTTAAAGTAATAACAAGAAAACTTCAGAGATTGTCTGCTAAGGAGATATTAAAAAAGAAAAGAGAAACGATTGACTCTTTAGATTTGTGTGATAATTGCAAACAACTTATTGAAGCAAGCTTTTTAGATTTAGCAGATATAAAAAGGAAAGAGAAAGGAATTGATGTATGGGTTGCAATAGACCTGATTAAAAAATCTATGGTTGATAATGAATGTGATGTTTGTATTTTAATATCTGGAGATGGAGATTTTGTTCCCGCTGTTAAATTAATTAAAGAAGCGGGAAAAGAAGTTTTAAGTGCCTTTGTACCTTTTGGATATTCTTCTGAATTAAGAAACAGCACTTCTTATTTTATAATTAGAAAAGAAACTCTGACTAAGTGTTTTAGAGATTATGAAAGCAAGAAGAAAAATTCTAAAAAAGAAAATTTTGATAGAGCTGAGTTAATCAAGGAGAATAAAAAATGAGCAAAATCATAGCAATTGACTTAGGCGGAACAAATTTAAGAGTTGCACTTGTGAAAGATAATAAGATTTTGAAATATATTAAAAAAAAGACTCCTAAAAAACTAACTGCTCTGTTATTAGAATTAACAAACACAATCTCGCAATTGATGACAAAAGAGGTCAAAGCAATAGGAATGGGGTGCCCTGGGCCATTAAAAAATGGAATTATTCTAAATCCTCCTAATCTTCCTTTTAAAAATTTCAATTTAAAGAAGTATTTAGAAAATAAGTTCAGAAAAAAGGTAGTTATAGAGAATGATGCAAAATGTGTTGCCCTTGCAGAAGCAAAACTTGGATGCAAAAAGAAAAATTTTATTATCTTGACTTTAGGAACAGGAATAGGCGGAGGAATAATAATAAACAGCAATTTGTATAGAGGGGACGGAAACGCAGGCGAAATAGGGCATATAATTCTCGATGACGGAAAAGATTTTGAAACACTCTGGAAAGAAAAAGGAAAACAGATTAAAGAACTGTTTGAGAATAATGATAAAAAAAAGCTTGAGAGAGTTGCTATGTATTTAGGGCAAGGCATTGCATCTTTGATAAACATCTTTGATCCTGAAATCATTATTATAGCAGGAGGAGTCAGAGAAAACGGCAATAGATTCTTAACTATGATTAAAAAAGAAGTAAAAAAATATCAGATAATCCAAAGAAATGTTGAAATCAAATTCAGCAAATTAGAGCATCCCGGGGTTCTGGGGGCTGGATTGCTGGTGAGATAAAAATATAAAATGTGAAGAAATAAAAATCACGCTGGGATTTTTATTTTTTGCTTCTCTGTATGTTTTTTCAATTCTTCTAAGATTAGCATATCATACAGCTCAATTAATTTTTTTATTTTAGGGTTTTCTATGTTAAGCTTGAATAATTTCGCTTTCCCTATATCTCTTGTGTGAACTATTATCTTATTTCGAATCAGTATATCCCATATTCTGTATAAAGTTGCTCTGCCTATTCCTGCATTTTCTGCCATGTCTGTTATAGAAAAATCTAACTCCCTTTCTGTTAAAAGATAGTCTAATACTCTTGTAACAGACGAGTCTCCTATAAATTCTATAAACAATGATTTGTCTTCCATATTAATTTAAATAAAATAAGGTTTTTAAATCTTTCTATAATGATACATCATTGTATCATTTGGTTGGATAAGAAATTTTATATAGCCAATTGTTGTTTAGTTTTTATGTTTGATGAATTAGAGATTAAAGCTAGAATTATCAGAAAATTAGTTCAGTGGAAAAAATGGGGCGGAGCGCATACTGAAAATATTCTTAAAGGATTGCCTTCTCATTTAAGAGGAGAAAAAATAACTAAAAATGCTGTAAAAGAATTAATAAGCGAGCAATGGCTTATTCCAGCAAAGAAAACAGGAGAGATTCATTATTCACTTAATCCAAGAAAAGTAGGTGAAATCTTGCAGTTCTATGAAAAATACTGCAAAAGAGATGCTCAAAACGAGATTTAATAAAGAAAAAGTTTAATAAAGCAAAATAATTATATAATGGAATTAAAATAAAAAAAGAGGTAAAAAATGCGCATCATAAAACAAGTTAAAGCGCCTGTAAGAATTGATTTTGGCGGCGGAACAACAGACATTTTTCCTTTCACGCACAAATATGGCGGGGCTGTTTTAAATGCAGCTATAAACAAGTATATTTTTGGGAAACTTATTCTTGATAATAAAAGAACACATTTAGAATATACAGGGAATCTTCCAACTTCTTCGGGTTTAGGAACTTCAGGTGTAATGAATTTAGTATGGCTTGCCTTGATTTCAAAAACACCTAATAAATTCAACCCAAAAAATAAAAAAGAACTTGCAGAAAGTGTTTACAAACTTGAACAAGCTTTAGGGTTAGTCGGGGGAAAGCAGGACCAGTATGCAGGGGCGCTTGGAGGCATAAATTTCTTGGAATTTAAAGGAGATAAAGTTAAAATTACAAAATTAAATCTTTCTGAAAATTTTATAAAACAGCTTGAAGATAATTTGGTTTTAGTTTATACTGGAAAACCGCATCTTGCAACAAACTCAAACAAAATGATGATTAATAATTTGAAAAAAAGCAAAAACATAAAGAACTTGCTGAGAATAAAGAAAATTGCATATGAAATGAAATCTGCCTTATTAAACAAAGATTTGACAAAGTTTGCTAAACTGATGAATGAAGAAACAAAAGAAAGAAACCTGCTTCATAAGAACATTGTTCCAACGCAAATAGAAAATATTATTAAGCAAGGAAAAGAAAACGGGGCAATTGCGGCTAAAATTTGCGGGAGTGGCGGAGGAGGGAGTATTTTGTTTTTCGGAAACAAAGAAAAACTAAAAAAGAAATTTGGAAACAAGGTTATTGATTTTAAGTTTGATTTTGAAGGATTGAGGTGGTTGTAAGTGTAATCTAGGGTTCTATGGCGGTTTTATTCAGCAACATATTTTTAGTTAGTTTTAAATAATTGTTAATTTAGATATATTTATGGATATGTTAAAAAGCAGTTCGATTGTTGTGACGGGCATTTTAATCTCAAATGTGCTTGCTTATATTTTCCATATTTATGTTGGAAGAGCTTTAGGGCCGGTGGATTACGGGGTTTTTGGGGCTTTGCTATCCATACTAACAATCCTCTCTTTGATTTCTACTGCTTTTGGTTCTGCAATAGTAAAATTTACAGCCAGACTAAATGAAAAAAAGCAGTATGAAAAAATAGGATTCTTAAGAAAAGCAATGCAGAAAAAAATGCTGATATTTGGAGTTATTTTCCTTTTGCTTATAATCCTGCTCTCCCAAAATATTGCAGATTATCTTAAAATAGAATCTAATATTCCGGTAATTATCATGGTAATATCTTTATTTTTTGCATTAATCTCTCCTGTCAACCGGGGAGTTTTGCAGGGTTTAAAGAAATTTAAAGTTTACAGCTGGAACGGCATTTTAGAGTCAGTTTCCAGATTAATTATTGTTATTGTGCTGTTATCTTTAGGATTTGGAATCAGCGGCTCTATAATTGCGTATGGCTTGGGCTATTTTATTGCATTTTTAGCAATTTTCCCGTTTATTAAAGAAACAAAAATACAGAAAAAATATGAGAAAAATAAAGAACAAGACTTGGCGGGATTTTACAGATTTGTGGTGCTGGTGTTTTTTGTGACTATTGCCCTGCAATTGCTGATTAATCTTCCAACAATTTTCATAAAACACTTTCTCTCTTCTGAATTCACAGGCTACTGGACAGCTGCATTAACATTAGCAAGAGCAACTTTGTTTGTTACAGGGGGAATACTTATTGTTATGTTTCCTGAGGTTGCTGGAGAAGAAAAAGCCAAAGAGAAAAAATTAGTGTTTAAAAAAGCCCTGATTTTAACTCTGCTTGTTTCAGTTGGAATTGCTTTGATATTTTTAATAATTCCAAATGTTTTCATCACCCTGCTTTATGGAAAAAATTACGCAGGCGCAGTCCCCATCCTGAGATGGATGGGTGTTGCGATGATTGGAGTCAGTGTGCTGCAGTTAAGCTTAAATTATTGGTTGGCGAAAAGGGCGTGATTGCGAATACGGGGGTTATTTAGCAACATATTTAAACCTTTTTTCTTTTTATATGCAATGATTAAAAAGACCGGTGAGGAAGTAAAAAAGAAACATCGGGTTTTAAAAATAATTTTAATTATTATATTGGCTATTATTTTGGTTGCAGCTGTTACAGGGGCGGTTTTTTATTATAAATACATAAGGGTGCCATCGGGCTGGGGAGGAAGCGGGGGTGGTGGCGGAGGACCTTCAGCTCCACCAGTTAATATTACTTATGAGAATTTTGCAGCGATTGTTTCACAAAACTCAATTATTAAAGCGCTTCCTTCAAAAGGAGATATATTATTAATTTTTTACAATTTGGTTGGTGATGTAAAAGTAACAGAAAAATCTTATATTCTCACAAAAGGAGAGGCAACAGAAGGATACAGAGAAGATGTTGATTTAACAGTACGAATTCATTCAAAATATATGGCACAGCTTAATACTAATAATTTCTGCTCTATACTGCAGACAGCTAATGATAACTGGGATTTAGATATAGAGAGGCATATCTCAAAAACAAGCTTTGCCTGGAAATATAGAAACTTGTATGAATACAGAGATTGCTTGGGGTTTTAACAGATGTATATTTTGTAGCACAAAAATATTTAAATATCCTATTCTTTTGGTATTTTCATGAAAAAAGGTGTAGAAAAGTTAGGTGTGATAATTTCTTTGGCTATTTTAATAAGTATTTTTGTACTAAATTTTGTTTCTGCTACAACTGAAAGCCATTATCCAACTTCTGGAAAAGATACTACTGGAAATGAAACTTATATTATGGATAATGAAGATTTAGACAAAGTTTCTACAAGTGATAATGATAGATATGTTTCTTATGGTCCCTGGAGCCAAGTATATTATGGCAGCATGAATATTGAATGGGAATTTAGCCCAAAAATTAATTCTAAAGCAGAAATAAAAGATGTTAAATTAAAATTTGAGTGGCAGAGAGATGCCTGGGTTGATGGGTGGACAAAAGTTAGTGTTTGGGATGATGATGCTGATGAATGGGTTAATAACCTATACTTACAAAACCCAACTGCAGGTAATGATGTTACAGAAATTATAGATTTAGAATCATATGGCATTAATACTATAAATGATGTTAATAACTTAAAAATAAAATTCCAAGCAAGAGATATTAGTCAACAACGAACAAAGCACGATTTAGTTGAACTAAAAATTGAATATTCTTTAGATGAGGATGCACCCGCCTGCTCTATTGATTATCTAGAACAAAAAGATTCTCATAACATATATAATCTTGCTTCTTCTGAATACATAAATGAAGATGGGAGATATTATATTAATGGAAACTCTATTGACGCCCAGTCTAAAATAGCAAATGCCCAATATAATAGGACAAGCCCAAATACTTATTTAACCTGGACAGACGCAGACCCAGTTGATGGGGCATTTAATGAACTAGCAGAAGATTGGAGGTCAGACCCTAATGATAATGAATTTATAGAGGGATTGCATAATATTTGTTGCAGAGCAACTGACGAAAAAAATAACCAGGGCGCGGGAACTTGCAAATCATTTTGTATAGACAAAGAAGCTCCTGTTATGGATTCTATAATTGATAACACAAAAGATTGCTCTGAAGATTCAAAATATTCGAGCAGTGATGAAATAACCTGGAGATTGAATGCTCATGATGTTGGTTGTGCTGATATAGATTATTATATTGTTAAACTATATAAAAATGATGATTTAGTTGGCACACTTGAAATTTCTGGCAATGAAAAAACTTTCTCTGAATTATCTGATGGAAAAACATACTATATTATTGTAACCCCCTTAGACAAAGCTGGGAATCAAGGAAACTCAATGCAGTCAGACAGCATTATAATTGATTTAACAGATCCTTCAGTTGAAATAACTTCGCCAGAAGAGGGAAGCTGGTTTAAAAATGATTTTGTTGTGAGTGAGACAGATAGTGATGAGAATTTGCTTGAATGCCAAATTGAAATACAAAATAATGAAAATGAGCCCTATATTTCTGACTGGGATTCAGAATTATGCAATGCAGACTTTAATCTAATTTTAGACAGCTATTGCTCTCAAGATGGAACATGCAAAATAACAAAAACAGCAACAGACAAGGCGTGCAGAGAAAGCGAAGATAGCACTATAGTAAACATAGACAAAACCTCTCCTATCGTAAGCAAAGAAGTTGGAGAGCCAAAAATTGAAGGAAGAAGTTTGCTTGATATTATAATTGATTGGTTTATCACAGATGAGACTAAAATTACCTTAGATTGCGATGATGGAGACGGAAGCGGAATTAAAGAGATTAAATATAAGATTAATGATGGAGAATGGACGCAATATACAGAACCTTTTTCATTAGGCGAAGATGGAATATATGATTTAGAGTATTACTGCACTGATAATGTAAATATGGAAAGCGAGCATAAATTTGAAACAGACAAAGTAGACACACAAGCTCCCGGAACAATAAAAACAATCGGAGAACCAAAATACTGGGACGAAGAAAAAGAGCAATGGTGTGTAAGCGAAAACACTTTGTTCACCCTAACTTGCAATGACGAAGAAGTTGGATGTGATGGAATTCATTATGAAATTGATGAAGGCGGAAAACAAACATATGAATCACCATTTAACCTTAAAGGGTTAAAGGGCGGAGAGCACGCTATTTACTATTATTCTGCTGATTTGTTAGGAAACTCAGAAGAAGCAGACTCAGAACAGGATTGGCTTGATGCAAATGAGCCAACAATTACTGACGATTATGAAGATGGATGGAAAAATACAGACCAGTTGGTTACATTGGCTCCTGATGATGTTGGTTGTGGAATTAAAGAGGTTAAGTATTGTTTAGGTGAGGATTGTGATGTTGAAGGTGGGGCAATAATAGAAAGTGATTATGAGATTGAGTTTAATGGCAACCAGGATACAATTCTGAGATATCAGGCCTGGGATAATGTAGGATATGCTTCTTTAATAGGAGAAGAGGAAATAAAAATAGACACAACTGCCCCTGTAACAACAAGCAGTTTTACGTCAAGCGAATGGCAAAATGATGATATAATAACTAATTTGTCATGCGAAGACCCAGAAGTAAACGGAGCTGTAAGCGGCTGCGAGTGGACTAAATATTGCATTGATTCAGAAAACACATGCGAGCCAGAAACAAAATATGCTGGAATAATTACCTATGGAGAAGAAGGAATACATTATATAAGATTTTTCTCAAAAGACTATGCAAATAATGAAGAATCAGTCAAAATCCAGATAATAAAAATAGATAAATCTTCACCAAGAATGATATTGTTAAATCCAACTGAAGAAGAAGCTGAAAATGTGCAGAAATGTGCGCAAAGTGTTGTAGCAATAGTAAGCGATGGTGAAGGAAGCGGAATTAAAAGAGTCTGGGCGGAATTATGGGACGGAAAAGAAAAAGTAAGAGAAGCAGAGATGAAATTAACGCTATACGGAACATATGAAGCTTTGATAGACAAACAGCTTCCAGCAGGAGAATATCTGTTAAAAGTTTATGCACAAGATAATGCTAAAAATAATGGAACTAAAGAACAATTTGAGGTTTTAAAAGAAGGGGTTTTTGTAGAGTACATAGAAGACCCAATCTGCAAAATAAACCCAGAGGTTGGAGGAACTTGCAATTTTACTTTCAATATATGTATGAGAAACGGAAACAGCATTAAAATGTGGATGGATAAGCTAGGACAAGTTGTAACACCTGGGATGATGAATGCTACAATTTCAAAAGGAGAAAATTCATCCTACGTTGCTTTATGGGCTGATGAAATTGATTCAGAATTATTGACATTAGACAATGAAATTATAAATGGCAGAATAAAATTTGATTTATCTTTGAATGTTCCTTCTGATGTTGCAAGTATGATTGGAGTTGGAGCACATAAATTAGATTATTTAATAAGAGCTTATTCACCAGAATTGCCAGAATAATCTGAAAAATAAACACAGCATTTTAAAATGAATAATAAATTTTTTTTATTGATTTTTGCAGTTTTCTTAATAGGAAATGTTTGTGCTTTAACACAGACTGGAGAATATGAGGGAAGTTTTGATGTTGATGTTGGAGATGCAGGAATTGTTATTGGAAAAAATGTAACTTGTGCTGAAGATTGGACATGCTCTTATTGGAGCGAATGCGCAGGAAATATAAAGACATTTATGTGCAGAGACTGCGCTGACTGCGGGACATATTATTTACTGCCTCAAAATTGCGGGGCAACAGAATCTTGTCAACAAAATAATAACGGGGGCTCTAGCAGTGGTGGAGGAAGCTCTGGCGGGGGCTCTAGTGGGGGAACAGTATATTCTTCGAGTAAATGTACTGAAAAATGGAATTGCTCTGAGTGGAGTGCATGCCAGGCTGGAAACCAAATAAGAATATGCCAGGATAAAAATAACTGCAAAACAACTTCTTTAAAGCCTTCTGAAGAAAGAGTTTGTGAAGAGACTTTGGGAACTAACAGAACTGAAACTGGAACAAATAAATTAGCCGGACTAACTGGGGCAATTATAGGAGCCTTAGGTACAAAAGGAATAATGGGGATAACTATTTTTATTATTCTAATTGTTGTTGCCGCCGTTTTGGTTAATACCTTTAATCAAAATAAAAACTAAATTCATTGATATTCTATATCACTCCTAATTTTTCTGCGTCTTTGCTGTAACCTGTGTGCTCAAAGTCATAATTGAAAAACTGCAGAAATTCTTTTAAGATTTCTCTATGCACCTGCAGGCACTTTAATAAAGCGAATACATAGTTTGTAAAACAATAAGGGCAGAGAGATGCCGTTCTCTGCCCACAAGAAACACACTGAGTAGAATCTCCAGTCAAATTATTTGTGTTTCTAACATAATCTTTAATTCTCTTTAAAATTTTATCTTTTAGAGGATAAGATGATAAAGAAGACAGCCACGCCTCTATCTGAAAAGTAAGACAGCCGGGGCATATAGGGTTAAAAATAGCCTCGTGACAGTCTACACACTCGTAAAATCGTTCTTGTTCAATAGCCATAAAATTTTTGTGTGATAACATTTTTATAGAATGAACATGCAAGCACTGAAACACTGGAACAGCGTCAGTCACTTACATGACAAATTTATAACATGTAAAGGAACAACATGCAGGTCTACCTAAAATCAAAGAATTCTTATTTAATCCGCCTACATCTTTTTGTTCATTCATACAAATTAAAAGCATATCGTCTATTTAAATATTTTGTATATATCCTATTCACTTGAAAGACAGAAGAGAGTGACATAAGTTTGCATCAATTATGTTGTTCGAGCTCCGCTCATGAAATCGCTTTCGCTCTCACTAACTTTCTATTAATTCTCAAACATCTTAATCAATAAATAAATTGAAAATTGGTAGCGAACCTTTGTGAGCGGAAATTTTTATGAATATCTAGAAAATCAAACCCCTTTCACAAACAGCCCACAATGACACTTTCCGTCGTCTCTTAGCTCTACTAAACTAAAGATGCACGGGCAGATTATTTTTTCATCTTCCTCTTTATTTCCTGTGACTCTGCGGCACGGGCAGTATAAGAAGCCATATCTTTTTTTGTTAATCAAAAGCCCTTTTATAATCCCTTCAACAAGTTTCTCATTAGGATTAAGCTTTAATCCAGATTCTTTTGCGTAATCTTCACTCTGTTTTTTAAGCTGTCCTATTTCTTTTTTGCTTGGTTCTTCTTTTGGCATTTTACATATTTTCTAAAATTTTAATTCTCTTCTCGAGTGGAGGGTGGGTGGAAGTGAGACTTCCTAGATTCTTAAAAGGATTTGAAATGAAAAGCGGAGCAACTGCTTTGCTTATTTTTGGCTTTTCTGTTGGATGTTCATTCTTAATTTTATTTAATGCGCTAATTAGTCCAGTAGGCGAGCGGATAAACTTGACAGCAGAGGCGTCTGCAGCATACTCCCGCTTTCTTGAGATTGCAAACTGAACAAGTTGGACAACAATTGGCGCTAAAATTGCCAATAAAATTCCTATAAGCATAAATATTGCATTTCCTTTCTTATTGTCGCTACTCCCCCTAAACCATAAGCTTCTTAAGAATATCTCAGAGATTATAGCAATCATTCCAACCATTACTGCTACGAGAGTCATAAAACGGATATCATAATTTGCTATATGGCTTAGTTCATGGCCTAAAACTCCCTCTAATTCCTGCTTATTTAGTTTTTGCAAAGCGCCCTCTGTCACGCAGATAACAGCATGTTGCGGATCTCTGCCAGATGCAAAAGCATTTATCTGCTCTCCTTTCATAACATATAATTTTGGCATCGGCATTCCTGAAGCCAAAGTTAAACCTTCAACTGAATTATAATATTGCTTATGCTCTAACTGAGAAGCTTCTTTTGCTCCAACAGAAGCTAAAGCTATTTTATCTGACTTGTAATAGCTAATAATAATATAAAAAATTGAGATGATTATAGCAAAAATCATAATAATGAAGAAATAACCTGGCTCGGTTGCTAAGCTAATTACGTAGCCAAGAGCAAGGAAAACCAAGAAAATAATCACGATTAAAAAAAAAGATTTCCATTTGTTTTTTGAAATTTGGTCGTGAAATGAGATTCTTTCCATTTTAAAAAGTATATTTTTTAGTATATAAAGTTATTCAAAACTCTTTATTTCCAGCTAACTTTGATGTCATCTGTCCTCTGTTTTGGCTCTATGTCCAAATTTCCAATATCCTTTACATCAGTAAAAATACCTGCTTTCCACATAATTTCTCCGAGAAATCCTATCATTCCTGCATTGTCAACTAACAAACTATTTTCAGGAACAAAAAATTTCGCTCCTCTTTCTTCGCACATTATCTTGCACATTTCCTGCAGTCTCTTGTTGCATGCAACTCCTCCCCCTAACAATAACTCGCTTTTTTGCGTGTGAGCTAAAGCGCGCTCTGCTGCTTCAACCAGCATGGCAAATGAGGTTTCCTGAAGAGAAAAACACAAATCCTCTAACCTATATTTATTAATTTCGAGAAGCTGTTTTAATTTTGTCAGCATTCCAGAAAACGCAACATCCATCCCTTTTATTGAATAAGGAAGCTCAACATAGTTTTCTTTACTTGATTTTTCTGCGAGTTCTGCAATTTTAGGCCCGCCGGGGAATCCGATTCCTGCGTATCTCGCAAATGTATCTATAAAATTTCCAATTCCAATGTCAAGAGTTTCACCAAAAATGCGATATTTTCCAGAAGCATAAGCAATTATCTGCGTATTTGCTCCGCTTGCATACAAAAGCACAGGGTCTTTTGCTCCTGTTAATCTTCCAATTTCAAGGTGAGCGACGCAGTGGTTGACAGGCACAACAGGAATTTTCAATTTTTCAGCAACTTGTTTTGTAAATCTTAGTCCTTGTAACAAACAAGGCGCTAATCCTGGGCCCTGGGAAAAAGCAATGGCTTTAATTTCTTTTTCGCTTATATTTGCTTTTTCTAATGCTTCTCTATAAACGCGTTCTGCAACTTGTTCATGATGTTTTGCAGCTTCAACAGGAATTATGCCTCCTTTTTCTGTTGTATAGCTATCTTTAACATTTGCCAAAATTTTTCCGTCTTTAACAACAGCCACACCAAACGTATGGGCTGTGCTTTCAATGCCGAGCATCATTTTCTTCCATGTAATTTTTTATCTCTTTAGAAAGCATAAAAGGTCTTTTAGATTTTTCTATAAGTTTATTCCTAGGATTTTTTCTTTCTCTATATGAACGATTAGCTATTAATTCATTGCCATAACCTTTTTTGATTGTATTAATATCATTTTCTATTTCAGTCTTTACCATAAATCTCTTTGAAATAAGATAATAACCAAGATAAACTAAATATTTGAAAAAGCTAATTTTATTATCGTGTTCTAGATGACAAAGCTCATGAGCGAGTCCTCCCATAATCTCTTTTTCATTAGCATCAGGATACATCTCTGGATCAATTATAATAATATATTTGTTAAATAAATGTCTCACAATTCTCATAGAACCTAACTTTAAGGGCTTAATTTTTACTTCTAGTTTAACTTTCTCAACAGCAGGGAAATCCTTTTTTAGTCTATTAATTATCCTTTCACATTTTTTTATTGTGATCATTTTTGTTCTTTCATAGCTTGTTTAATTTCCTCAAGAGATAAGTAGTATCTTTTAATTTTTTCCTTTTTTTCTTATCAGCAATTAAAAGGTTATATTTTCTAAAAGCAGATAGCTCTTTTCCATACCCTTTTTGAATTTCAAGCAGCTCGGCATTTCTCTCCTCTGCAACTCTAAACTTCTTTAAAAAAAGTAAAAAGTAAAAGAAAATTATTTTTTTAATGAAATTTCTTTTTTGAAAAATAGATATATGACATAACTCGTGAGATAGAATAGCAACAATATATTTTTTAGGATATTTTCTAAGCTTCTTTCCTAATCTTATTCTCCAATAGAAAAAGAAATAATAAACATCTGCAGAATCTGATTTAAACTGTTTATTATCTGATTCATGAACCTTAACTTTAACATTTTCCAGCTCCGGAAAACTCTTTCTTGTTAATTCTTTCACTATTTTATTGTATTTTTCAACAGCTTTCATAAACATAAGAGAAAACCCCAATTTATAAATTTATCAAAATAGCGAAAAACCAAAAAAAGAGTGAGCCAGCCCACGCCGCGTGCGGCTGGCTCTTCATCTCAGCCTAACCGAGATGACTATGATGAATAAAGATAAATAGAGTATAAAAACAGGGTTTAAAAAACTAATTAATAGACTGCACCAAAAACACACAAACAAAAAACATTAAACAAATAAAAAAGATAAAAGAAAAAATAAATCAGAGTTTTACCTCTTCTTTTTTCTTCCGCCTCTTGCCATCTTTGCTTCGCAGACATTTCCTTTTCCATCAACGTAATACAAGTAGCCTTTTTGTCTCTTAACAACGTTTTTAACAATAACTTTTCCCATGTTTTTTACCTCCTTTTTGATTATTTATAAATAATTAAGATATAGCCCATATTTAAATGTTTCTATGCCGACGACAAATTTAGTTTCTGTTATCCTCTTCTAAGGGTATTTCCACAAGTTCTGTAAAAAGTTCCCGGGGTTTCACAGAAAAAGAGAAAGGCTGAACAATTTTCTCGTCGATAATTTCCCCTTTATTCAGCCAGATAGCGCGAAAAGGCTTGCAGAAGAAAGAGTGTATGCTTTGGTGTGTAGGGTGGTTGAAAACAAACAATAAAGGCATTGAATTCTTTCTAAACATCAAACCTCTTGCCTTTTTCCAAATTGTATCACAGACTTCTGCTTCTATAACTTTTCCTTTTAACCTTATTTTTTGAGTTTTTTTCATCTTTCTGCCTCATACAACACCAAATCTTCTTCGCTTCTTCCAATTTCTTTAAATCCTGTGCAGTTAAACTCCCAAGAGTAAACATAGTCTATGCCATTTTCTTTTGCTAGTCTGGTTTTATTTGCACAATCTGTTCTAACAAACTCACTATGTCTTACAATTTGATTGGTTATTGTTGATTCTTTTGTTTCTAAAGGGTAATTTTCTGTGGCAACACCGATAACAAGCCCTTTCCAAGGCAGACTCAAAAATCTCTTCCCAGAGATATTTTCAAATAGCTTAAGATCATCTTCGTGCAAATACTGGTTAGCTGGAGAAGCTGGGCTAAACCTTGCGTCATCTATCACAGAATATAATTTTAATTCTTTCCAGTTGTCTCTTTGTGTATAAGAAAAAGCTAAAAATAAAAATAAAGCAAGAACAATTATTAATCCAATTTTAACCAGATTATATTTTTTAATAGCCTCGATTTCTTTTAAGTATTCAGATAGATAAAACAATCCAAATCCAGCTAAAACTGTCATCAAGACTGCAGTTGTAAAAACAATTCTTTCATATTCTATAACAAATCTCCACAACATAAACGAGTAAAACCACCAGTATAACAAGCCAGCTATAACACTTGCAGCAAGCCATAATTTCTTTTTGAATATTTTAAATCCCCCAAAAACAGCCAAAAGAATTATTGGAATCGGGAGAATCTGATAAATTGAAAAATTAGGAATTGCATTTGCAGTGAGAGTAGGGTAAATCATCTTATTCCTAATAAAGTGGAAAACAAAATCAGTAATAGAAAGATCCATTTTTAAATAAGAGAAAACTCCAACAACACTTGCTGATGCCATAATAACAAACAGATAAAATAAAATGTAATTTCTTTTTGTTTTTTTAGGCATATCTGAAAATGCAAAATAAAATAAAAAACCTACAGTGTATATAACAAACAACGGCGGATAAAATATTAAAGTGAGCAAGCCGGCAAACATGAACATTTTTCTCTTATCTGCAGAGATAAACAAAAAACCCAAAAGCAGACAGATTACCCCCATAATTAAAGGTATGAAAGTCCACAAGCCAGGAAGATTTGCCCCATTTACAATGTAAGGAACAGATAAACATGTAATTGAAGAAACCAGCTTTCCTATATTATTAATTCTTAAAATAAAATACACTAAAATGCATATCAATATTCCGGAGAATAAAGCTAATAGACTATAATTGGTTAAGGGGTTTAAGCCAAGCAACAAAATCAACTCAGAAACAAAAGAGTGAAAAGGCAGTTCTAAATTAGGGAAAAAGTTGTTATACCATGAAGGATTTGCAATAGGCAACTTTCCGCTTGTTATTGAGTATTGAACAAGAGAAACAGATACCCATTCGTCTGAAAAGTAGGGATAAGTATATCTCATATTTTTAACTTCTTTGTAACTTGTATCAATTGTAGTGACTTTGCCTGTGTAATCATAATGAACAGAAAAAAGCTCTATGAACAGCACGATTATAACAAGAATTAAAGCCCAATCTATATTCTTCAAGTTTATTGTTTTAATTTCGTCTTTTAACTCTTTGAAATTTATTCTTGTTAGAACAATCAAATCAACTGCTATATTTATTATGATTATAAAACTCCATCTAAAAACCCCGAATGCTTGGGTTATTATTGCGACAGCCAGCTGAAAAGCTGTTAAGAAGCCCAGTATGTATGCAAAACCCAGTTTTTTGTCTTTAAACCTGGACAAAAGCAGGAAAGGGACAAGCAGCAAGATTATGCCGAGTAGTGTTTTTAACATATTCAATACAAACAACAAAAGTATTTAAAATTAAGTTTTCTTTAATAATCAAGAAAAATGGGAAAAGAGACCAAACAAATAGTGCTAAAAATCCTGGGAATTTTTGTTATTTCAAGGCTATTAATTTTATCTATAGGGTATTTATCGAACTTAGTGATTATAAAAGGAAGAAATTACGGGGCGCCAACTTCCTTTTTGGATTTGTTTTTTAGGTGGGATTCAGGATGGTACATATCAATTGTGAAAGGGGGTTATTATTACATCCCAGGGCAAGAGTCGCGTGTTGCTTTTTTTCCATTATATCCCATGCTTATTAAATTTTTTTCTTTAATATTTGGGAATCCAAAATTAATGGGTTTTATTGTTTCTAATGTTGCATTGTTTTTAGCTGCAATTTATTTATACAAACTAATCAAAATAGACTTTGACGAGAACACCGCTTTTAAGTCTGTACTTTACATACTAATTTTCCCTGTAAGCTTCTTCTTTTCAATATGCTACACAGAGGCACTTTTTCTTTGTTTAGCGGTCTCGTGTTTTTATTATGCTAGAAAAAAACAATGGCTGGCTGCTTCTATACTCGGATTTTTTCTCTCGTTAACGAGAAGCGTAGGAGTCTTGATTATTATTCCTCTTATTTTTGAATATTTAGATATAGATTTTAAAAATTTTAAAATCAACAAGAAAAAAATAAAAAAGGATATTTTTTATCTGCTGTTAATCCCGGCGGGATTGCTCGCTTACATGTCCTATTTATACATCAAATTTAATGACGCTTTTGCATTTTTTCATGCACAAACAGCTTGGAACAGGAGATTTACCTCGATTTTCACAACACTAACCAACCTCCATTATAGTACTTTTTACCTGATAATCTTTGTTGGTGCAACAATTCTTGCATTGTTGTTACTTATTTATTTAATAGATTCTAAAGTTAGATTCAGCTATATTATCTATTCTGCATTACTTTTCTTTGTTTATTTATCTTCAGGTTTATTAGAGAGCATGCCTAGGTATATTGGCATAATATTCCCTTTTTATCTTGGGCTTGCTTTATTAGCGAATAAGAATAAATCTTGGGATTTGTTCATTACTTCATTTTCTGTAATGTTATTAACCTTGTTCACGATTCTATTTGTAAATGGGTATTGGTTTACTTAAAATGGGAAATCCAGAAATAAGCATAGTTTTGCCTTGTTTAAACGAAGAAAAAGCCATTGGCATGTGCCTTGATAGTATTAACAAGGTTATTATTGAGAACAAGCTAGATGCAGAAGCGATAGTGGTAGACAATGGTTCTACAGACAGAAGCAGAGAGATAGTAAAAGAAAAACAAGCTAAATCAAAAGCAATAAGATTAATAGAAGAAAAAGAGAAGGGATACGGCTCTGCTTATTTACGTGGCTTTCGCGAAGCTAAAGGATCTTACATTTTCATGGCAGATTCTGACGGCAGTTATGATTTTTCAGAGATCCCAAACTTTATTAAAGGGCTAAAAGAAGGAAATGAGTTTGTTATTGGCAACAGGTTTAAAGGAGAAATAGAAAAAGGGGCGATGCCTTGGTCTCATCGTTACATCGGGAATCCAATTTTATCTGGAATATTAAGATTATTTTTTAAAACAAATGTCAGAGATTCGCATTCTGGAATGAGAGCTATAACAAAGCCTGCATTAGAGAAACTCAATTTAAGAACAATGGGAATGGAGTTTGCATCTGAAATGGTAATTAAAGCAGGCAAAAAAGGATTAAAAACAAAAGAAATTCCAATAAATTACAAAAAAAGAGCCGGCACTTCCAAGCTTAATTCTTTCCCAGACGGATGGAGACATTTAAGGTTCATGCTGCTCTACTCACCCTTGTTTTTATTTTTCATTCCAGGATTAATTTTGTTTTTGCTCGGCTTAATTTCAGGATTGCTTCTTTATTTTGGCAAATTAGAATTTTTAGGAACGCCGCTCTACTACCATCCAATGTTCTTGTCATCAGTGTTGGTTGTTGTTGGCTACCAGCTAATTATTTTTGCTCTATTTGCGAAAACCTATGCAGCAACACATTTAGGAGAAAAAAATAACTTGCAAAAATTATACAAACATATAACAATTGAAAAAGCAGGGATTATTGGAATCTTGCTTGCTTTAATTGGAGCGATTATTTACATCTATATTTTTGTTGGCTGGGTTAAATCTGGGTTTTCAGGACTAGAGCAGGTTAAAAACTCAGTTGTTGCTTTAACCTTGATTGTTATAGGAATACAGACAGTTTTCTCTTCATTTATGTTGAGTATATTAGGTATAAAAGAAAAATAAATTTGAAAAATAAGGGAAATGAAAAAACAATATAAAATATTACTAATATTAATCGCAATAATAATATTTATAATAGGCTATTATTTAAGAGCTTATCTTCCCCTTAATACAGCTCTTCCTGGGAGCCCTTATGAGGTTTATACGAGTGAAAATAACTATTCTCTTCTTAATAAAGATCCTTTAATAAAAGATTTTTCAGATAAAGCAACAAGATATCCTTTAAGTCACATTCTTAAAGAGCTTTTAGAACCAATTTTAGGAAATCTTTACATTATATATATTTTAGGAGCAATAATAGTTTTCTTTCTTGGGAAAGAACTAACTGATTCTGATCTTGGAGGAGTTTTAGCATTTTCTATTTATGCTTTATCCCCCGAAAATTTGCTCCAATATACAAGAACAATCGAAACAAGCAGCACCTGCTATATTCTAACATGGGCTGGTTTATTATTTTTCGTGAGATATCTAAAAAATCAAAAAAACAAAAACATTTTTTTATTCACCCTCTTATCAATCTTGGCATTACTCTCTTACCATAGTGGAGGAACAGCAATAATTCTACTGATAATAGGAATATCGATTTCTCTAGCTTACTCTAACTATGAGAAAAAAGAAAAGAAAAATATTCTTATTGCTTTCTCAATAATAGCTATTTTCTATATCATCTGGACTAAGACTTTTGATAGGTACCAATTAGAATTTATGAGAAATGGTTTAACTGCAATATTTAATTTCATAATTTTCTCGGGTTTTTTAAAAATATTTCTAGTTATTTTAGCCCTTGCAATGGTTGTTCTAATCCTTGTTTATCTTAGAAAAGCTTCATTTTTAGAATCAGAATACATCCCGTTGCTTGCATTAATACCTTCAACAATACTTATTTTTTCAAAATATGGTTTTTTCAATAAATTATTATTCTTAGGTGTTAAAAACTATTATAGTTCTGCAATAACCTTAAATAACTATCTTGCCCAAGCATTATTAACTCATACTTATATACTAATCCTTATTCCGTCCATATTAAAAAAAGATCTGTCAAAAAAAGCAATGTTCTTAAGAGGATGGCTTTTCGGATTAATTTTAGTATTCCTGGGGCTTGCAATCGAAAAGTTTCACGCAAGAATTTTTGATTACTCCTTTCCATTAATGTTCGTCTTGTTTGCAGTTTATTGGACAAAGAAAACAAAATTCAGAAAAATTGTAGTGCCCGCCACAATTATTCTTTTAATAATTTCTCAATTAATGATTTATAATGATCCATTCACAATGAGGCGCTATTATAACCAAGAAGAAATTGACTCAGCTCAAAAAATAATCAACTTAAATTTAAATGGAACAGTGGCTTCTGATTTAAGAACTTCTGCACTTTTCAGCTATCTTGGAAAAACAGATGTTTTATTTGGTTTATCTCAAGAATCAATACACTCTTGGATTTTTTATGACTACCAAAATAGTTCTTCATTGAATATAAACTATGTAATCCTCTCAGAATCTATGAAAGAAATTGTTTATGACTTAAATTTTGAAACAAAACCTCTTCCCAATAAAACTTTTGAATATTATGAAAAAAATCATGAAAAATTATATGATGACGGTTTAATGAAGGTCTACAAAATAAAAACAAATATAACTCAGCAATTAAGATTAACAATTAACGAGCTTTTTGAAAACATCGCAGAACAAGAAGAAGAGCTATATTGTAATCAAACTCTGGACTCAGTACCTTGTGATCTTTTAAATTTAATTAAGAATAATTCTCTAAACTATCAAGATAAAGTTTTAGAAAATTAAATTTCAAAAAAAATGAATAAAAAAATAGCAATCTTCCATAATTATATGGACAATATCGGGGGAGCAGAGGTTGTAACGCTTACGCTGGCGAGAGAGTTAAAAGCAGATATCTACACCACAAACATCAATTTAGACAAAATTAAAAAAATGAGCTTCTCTAATATAAAAATAAAAAGCGTTGGAAAAGTTCCTATAAATCCTCCTTTTAAACAGCAATTAGCTCTGTCAAAGTTTAGGAAATTAAATCTGGGAAATAAATATGATTTTTATATAATAGCAGGAGACTGGGCAATTTCAGGAGCCGCAAATAACAAGCCGAATTTAGAATATTTTCACTCTCCAGTAAATGAGCTTTGGGAATTTAAAGAATATATCAGAGCATATTTAAAACCCTGGCAAAGGCCGCTCTTTGACTTATGGGTTTGGTTTAATAGAAAGTTGTATAGAAAATATTTTAAACATGTTCAAAAGAAAGTTGCCAACTCTAAAAATACTCAAGGCAGAATCAAAAAGTATCTTAAATCAGACTCTATTGTTATAAATCCTCCAATTGAAACCTCAAAATACACATACAAAAAAACAGGGGATTTTTGGCTTTCTGTAAACCGCCTTTTTAAGAATAAAAGAGTTGATATGCAGATGAAAGCATTTTCTAAGCTGCCAAATGAAAAACTTATTGTAGTTGGGAGTTATGAAATGTCAAAACATTTTAGCGAGCACGCAGATTACATCAAAAAAATAAAGCCAAAAAATGTGGAGATTTTATCTTGGGTTGATAATGAAGAGCTTATTGGCTTATATGCAAATTGCAAAGGTTTTATAACAACAGCTGTAAATGAAGACTTTGGAATGACTCCTGTCGAAGCAATGGCTTCTGGCAAGCCGGTCATAGCCGGAAATGAAGGGGGCTACAAAGAAACAATAATCGACGGAAAAACAGGATTTTTGATTGATGATATAAACGAAGAAAAGCTGGCAGAAGCAATAAGAAAAATATCTGCTGAATTAAAAAACAAACAAAATCAAGAAAAATACAAAAAAGCGTGCCAGAAACAAGCTAAAAAATTTGATGTAAAAGTTTTCATTGAAAAAATTAAAGAGCAAATTGAATAATGAAAAAAAGGCTAGTGATAGGATTGCAAAGCTTTATCTTTTTTAAAAATCTGCCAACAGGCTGTTTAATAAAAATAAAAAAATACCACGAAAGTGAGTATTTTAGATAATTTTCCTTCCAATATTTTTTAGAAATTTGGACGCATTCTTTGAACTGCTTCTCTTATTAGAACCGCCATCCATTATAATATATTCCAACTCAAAGTTTCCTTCTTGATAAATTACTGAATTTATTGTTTCTCCTATAAATCTTCCTTGATTCAAAGAAGGAGTTATTATTGATATTTTCATTCCCCTATAAAAATACTATAAAGCTTATTAACATTACCCTCATTTACAACATTATGATGAATAAAACCCCCGCCAAAGCTCTTTGGAATATGCATTAACTCATGAATCAGCACTTTATCCTGCTCTTCTCTTGACATTCTTCCAAACCTTTCTTCAATCACCTCAATAATGTATACTGCTTTTATGTTTAAGCACTTCTGCCAGATTCTGCTTAAAGCATGACATCTCGCAATAGTTCCCCTGCTCTGGCTCCCCCTGCTTCTCACAGCATAAACTCCAGAAAGCCTTACATGCCCCATCTCCAGCTTTTTAGATATGTCATAAAGACGTGCCATAATATCTTCTGCGAGCTCGTATTTTATGCCCATTTTCTCCTCCTAGTTTCAGAATTTATCCCATATGCTTTATTAATAGTATCATCAAAAAGATTTAAGCAATCTCTTTTAGCCTCATCCACGCTTCCCTTAAGATAAGCGTCAGAAATTTCGTCAAGGTCTTCTTGTTCAACTTCAGGATTTCCAATAAACTCTCTTAAGCTTGCTTTTCCAGTATTCCAATTTCTAGCCCATCTTTTCAATCTTCTTAAATCAAAAATAACTTCTGGTTCTCTCCGCATGTAGTTAATAAAAACAAAATTCCCCGGAACATGAAAGATTTCTCTTCCTCTTCTATCTATGTACAAAACACTTTCAACATTCATTTTACCACATACAACCCCTTGCAGATTGCACTAACTGCATTGCTATTAATTTTGAAAAATAAACATTTCTATTAAAGACACATTCTCTAAGCTCCCTCACTAAATCAACAGAAACTTGCACAATCCTCATTAAACCATCTTCTTTTAAATTATTTCTATTTTGAGCAACGAATTTTTGCATCGAAGTTAAAGTTTCAGAAGAACAATCCGCACCATACTCTTCTCCTACTCTGCCTATAACTCCTCCTCCGTTAACAAAAAGAGCTTCATTAAAGCACTCAAAACCTGCTGGAAAATAATATGCTTTCATTTTAATCTTTTATTTCCACAATTTTATTTTTACTTTTCAATCCTTTAACAATTCTTACTTCTTTTCCAAAATGTCTTTTTAATAACTTTAAAAGTTCAATATTCGCCTTGCTGTCTTCAGCTTTTTCTTTTAAGTTTATTTTATACTCATTTTCGCCTGTTTTAATAAGCTCTTGCGTTTTTGAGTTTGGCTTGACTTTAACTTTTATTATCATAAAGATTCAAAGAGCAGCAATTTATTTAAACCTATCCTTACTTGCTAAAAGATGAAAAAAGTTTACTTAATACACGGCTGGGGAGGAAGCGATTCTAGTGAAGGGTGGTTTGGTTGGCTAAAAAAACAATTAAAAGAGAAAGGAATAGATATAGTTACATTCAACATGCCAAATACAAATTACCCTAAAATTGAAGAATGGGTTGGATTCTTAGGAAAAAATATCAAAGACATAGATAAAGAAACCTACTTCATTGGGCACAGTATAGGTTGTCAAACAATTCTAAGATTTTTAGAAAAATTACCAAAAGAAATAAAGGTTGGGGGATGTATTTTTATTGCCGGCTGGTTTAACTTAAAAGAATCAGCTTATACCTCAGAAGAAGAAAAAGAGATAGCAAGGCCCTGGATTGAAACTCCAATAAACTTAGAAAAAGTAAAAAAACACACGCAGAATTTCTTGGCAATTTTTTCGGATAATGATGATTGTGTTCCGCTGTCTGACTCTGAACTCTTCAAAAAAAGACTAGATGCAGAAATAATCATTAAGCATAACGAAGGGCATTTTAATGAAACTCAAGAGATTAAAGAGCTGATTGATTTTATAGAAAAATGAACACTTCAAAAAATAAATTTTTTGATAGCTATCAAAAATCTAAAAAGATTTTTGAGGTAGAAAAATCCGCAGGAGTTATCATCTTTTACATCAAAGAAAATGAGCCTTTGTTTCTCTTGCTAGAATATGAAACATATTGGGGTTTTGTCAGAGGGATTATAGAAAAAGGAGAAAAACCAGAAGAAACAATAAAAAGAGAAGTAAAAGAAGAAGCAAACATCTCTGAATTAAAGATTTTAGAAGGATTTAAAGAAACTCAAGAATGGTTTTACAAGCTAAAAGGAGAATTAGTGAGAAAATCTGCTGTTTATTTCCTTGCTGAAATTTCAAAAGAGCAGGCAGAAAAAGTTAGAATAAGTTTTGAGCACAAATCATTCAAGTTTTTAACCCTAAAAGAAGCCTTGAAAATAATGAGAATAGAAAACGAGAAAAAAATGCTTGAGAAAGCAGAGGCTTTTATAAAAGAGTACAAAAAGCAGAAAACGCTGGTTTGAGAGCAAAATACTCTTTTTCCTTATATATAACACAATAAAATAAAACTTAAATATAAACTTATTTAATAAAAATAATGGAAGTTAAAACAAGATACGACCCTAAGAAAAAAGCAGCCATTATTGTAGAACCAAGAGAAATCAAAGTTGCTAAAAGAGATTATGAAGCAATTCAAAGAGTGACAGGCGGGCAGTTTGGATATTTGTTTATAACAGAAAAATTAGATATAAACAAAAGAGGAAAAGTGACTTACCTTAATCTTGAATATATAAAAGGAGAGCCATTTGATTTAGATGTTCAAAATTTGCATTCAGATATAGCAAAATTAACTTCCTTAAGAGCCCTTAGCTTAAGAATGAATGAACTAAGGTATTTTCCAGAAGCACTAAGAGGATTAACCAGATTAAAAAGATTATGGGTATATGAAAATAATCTACAAGAACTTCCAGACTGGATAGGAGAACTAAAAGGTTTGGAAATATTAAATCTCGGACAAAATGCACTTAAATGCATTCCAGAATCTATAGGAAAATTGCATTCGTTAAGAGAGCTTCTCGTGGTTCAAAATCCGATAAGAACCCTGCCAGACTCTCTAACACAAATTAGCACATTAGAAAAGATAGTTATTGAAGGAAAATGGCTTGACGAGCGTTCAAAAGCAATCAAGAAAACATTAAAAAGCAAAGGGGTAGATGTAGTAATATAATAATTGAGTCTTAAGAATATCAAAAAAACAAAAAGAATTATTTTGATTAAAAGAAAGATTTAAATACTTGTATTATTGTTATACATTATGGAAATTAAAACTATAAGGGATGTTGACGAAGGAACTTGGAATGAATTTAAGGCTATGGCTGCAAAAAGCAACCTTAAAATGTCTTTGCTATTGAAAATTATGGTAAAAGAGCTTGAAAGAAAATCTGAAGATTTCTGGAGCAAAATTTTAAAGGAAGGAAAAAAATTATCAGAAAATGAAGCAGAAGGGATGCTAAAAATTTCAGAAAGCTCAAGAAAAGAGAGGGGTTTTAGAGAATGACTTTAGCATTTGATACATCTATACTAATTGCCATTGAAAAAGGGGACAAAAACATTATCAGCAAGGTAGAAGAACTCTCTAAGATACACAAATTATGTCCCCAACTTCCTTTTATTTCTTATTATGAATTTTTAAAAGGATTAAAAATGAGAATGCCAAAAAAATACAAAGAACTGCTTGAATTTATAAATCAGTTTAATGTTCTTGAAACAACAAAAAATACTGCGGAAATTTTAGCTGACCTAAAAATAAATTATGACAAATTAGGGTTAGTTTTGCCTCTAGCAGATTTGCTAATAGCTTCTCAAGCAATAGAAAACCATCTTGTTTTAGTCACAAAAGATAAAGATTTTGAAAAAATTAAAGAGCTTAAAAAAGTTGTTTTGTAAATTTTAGGGCTGAATTCTTTTATTCTTGTTCTGCGATAAAAGAAAACAGAGAAGACAACCAGCAGGCGATCCTCACTTGAAATGTCAAGTTATCTGCTTTGATAAGGATTAATTAGAGCCGACAAAGGCTCTTTTTTTTGTGTTGTCTTGTTTTTATATAATCCATCAAGTAATGAGAAGATTTGAGATTGACGCTAGTTAAGAAATGGCAACTTCTAAAAACCAACCATATACTCTATTTATGAATGAAAACTTATAAAAGTATTTATCAAGACATTTGTTTATTAGATAATCTAATCCTGGCATGGGAAAGAGCAAGAAAGAGAAAAACTAAAAGAAGATATGTTAAACGATTTCAAAGAGATTTAAGGAATAATCTTCTAAAATTGCAATCGGAATTAGTATCTCGAACTTATTTTCCAAATAAGCCTAAGACATTTACTTTACGGGATCCTAAAACAAGAAAAATATCAAAATCAGCTTTTAGGGATAGAGTGGTTCATAATTCATTATGCAATGTTATTGTTCCTATCCTCGAAAAATCTTTTATATATGACTCTTATGCCAATCAAATAGGCAAGGGAACATTAAAGGCTATAGCAAGATTTGATAAATTTAAAAGAAAAGTTTCGGAAAATAATACTAGGGGGTGTTGGGTTCTCAAAGCAGATATAAAACATTATTTTGAAGAAGTTAATCATGAAATTTTAATAAACATAATCAAAAGGAAAATTTCTGATAAAAAGGTTATTTGGCTAATAAAACAAATACTTGCAAACACCCCCCGAGCCAATCGGGGGGGGGGCGAGGTGAAAAAGGCATGCCTCTCGGCAATTTAACCTCTCAATTTTTCGCTAATGTCTATCTTCACGAATTAGACTTTTTTGTAAAACACAAATTAAAAGCAAAATTTTACATTAGGTATGTTGATGATTTTGTAATTTTACATGAATCAAAAGAACAGCTTGAAATTTGGAAGCAAGAAATTAACAATTTTTTAAAAGAGAAGTTAAAAATAGAATTACATCCAAGTAAGTCTAAGGTTTTAAGATTGAATAGCGGGATAAATTTTTTAGGTTTCAGGGTTTTCTTTTATCATAAACTTCTAAGAAAAAGCAATTTAAAGAATTTTGAAAGAAAATTTAACAATTTGAGAATATTATTTGACGAAGGTTTTATATCAAGAGAAAAGGTTTTAGAATCTTTTGAGGGTTGGCTTGCTTATTGTTCTCATGCAAATACTTTCAAATATAGAAAACATCTGATTAGAAATTTTAATAAATTTTTCTCTCATGGAAGTAGATTATTTATCCATAATAAAAGAAAATATGTTAACTACATTAAGAAAGTTGATGAAAGCAAATTGCAATTCTCTGTCCAGAAAACATTATTTGATTATAAAAAAGGCTTTAATATAAAAGAAATAGCTGTGAAAAGAAGACTTACAGAAGCAACTATTTGGGCTCATTTGATTAATCTTATAGAGCATAGACAATTATCTGTTTGGGAAGTTCTGCCGAGAGAAAAAATACATAGAATCTTAAACAAGATTTACAGCTATGAAGAAAGATTACGAGACATCAAAAAAAGGTTAAAAGATGATAATATAAGTTATGATGAAATTGCTTGTGTTACTGCAAGTATAAAATCTAAAAGAAGATGGGAGACACATAAAAAATGTCCTGCAACCAAATGAGTTATTCCGACGAGACGCCCATTGTCATTATCAAGATTGTTCCTGCCATTGGCGTTAGACCTGTTCTCAAGCCTATTGACGTACCACGCCCCAAAGCATAGCTCTTTTATTTTTAACTTTTCACCATCCTTTCTCGTAAGTCAGGATTGTATTTTATAGCAACTATGTTGCCGTCATAAAAGAGCGTATAACCCAGTTTCTCATACTTCAGTATGGTTGCTAGGACAAATAACGAGTATATTCCTGGTATAAAAAGATTTATGAGATAGAATTTATAGTTTAAAGTTTACTGACTAAACTTCTTATATCTTTTGTTAGTTCAGGTCTTAAGGCTTTTTCTATAGCATCTAGTTGTGTTTTAGCAGTTAAAACATCTGCCATAGTGTGAGTTCTTACATTTGAAGCACCCTTGCCCGGCGCACTTAGCGCCTCTGGCGCTAAACCGACGAGACGCCCAAAGCCACTATCAAGATAGTGCCTGCCATCGGCGCTAGACCCGCTCCCAAGCCTATCGACGCACCACGCCCTTATCTCAGGTTTATTTCCACCGCAAGAACCTGGGAAAACTCCCATTGCAGTGTCATACTTAAATCTCTGATTTCCTTCAGCAAAGATAAAATCTGTATAATCATTAAGTAATGCTTGCTCTCTTGCTAAAACTTTCCAAACAGGATGAGCTTTAACATCTGCTTTTGACATCCATTCTCCAGTTTTTCCAAGTTTTCCTTTCTTAAATTCTTCTCCTTGTAAAACATTATAAATATCTTCTGTCAAAACTAATGCCCCATTATTTCTTTGGCTTTCAGGAGTCATTTCTCTTAAAGTTTGAGAATCAAAAACAATTTTTATTCTTCCATCTGGATGATAAACAACAGCATCTCCGGTATCAAAATAATTGTCTATCCAATTAGTTTTTACTTCTACAGGACCATTTCTAACATCAAGTCTTCTTTGCATTAATTGAGCAACATTCATTGGAACTCTGCCTTCAGCTATTAATTTAGGCATCTGTTCTACATTTTGGGCTGTTCCTTTTTCTGGAAATGCTTTGTATGCTTCTGGTGTTGTGTTTAATTTTAATGACATTTTATTTTCTCCTATGAATTTGATAACCTTCTTGCTCTAAAATATTTGTTAATTTTTTAATTTGACTTGGAGCAAAATCATCTGTGAAGCCGGTTTCATTTAAAATTTCTTCAACAGAATATGCTCTAACACTTCCAACACCCTTGCCCGGCGCGCTCAGCGCCTCCGGCGCTAAACCGACGAGACGCCCATCGTCATCAAGATCGCCCCTGCCACCGGCGCCAGACCTGCTCTCAAGCCTATTGACGCACCACGCCTTTAAAGTTGTTTTATCATCTAAAGACTCTCCAATATAAAGAGCCATATTTTCTTTTTCTCCAGTTCTTCTTTGAACCTCACTCACATAATCCCTTAATAAATTTCCATCTTCTGCGAATTCAGCAGAAACTTCATTGGGATCTCTTGCTAAAATTCTCCAAACCTGTTGTCCTAAAATTTGTTTTTGTGTTAAGTATGTCTCAGTTTTAATTTTTTTCACAGGAACTTTTATTACTCCTTTTCTTCCTAAATCCCCTATTCTTTCAACAATCCCCCCGTAATTTGATGCGAGATTATCTTCTCTAATAAGCTCTAAAGCAGTTCTCCCATTTTCAGTTATTTGCCCTTTATTATTAACTGTTAAAAGAACATAAACTTCTTTATCATTTCCTTTAGGATAAATAACTAAATCAGAAGAATCATACCACTTATTCCATAAATCAGGAAACTCATTCCCTTGTTTTAATCTTGCCTGCATAATTCTCGCTACAGATGCAGGAACTTCTCCAGCTTTTAAAAGCTCGGGCATTTTATCAACATTCTTTCCATAATGCTCATTCAATCCTTTTGGTAAGCTTAACATTGTAAATTATTAATGAAAATTGACTTTTTAAACCTTTCTACTTGATGTTACTATGCAAAGACAACAAAAATCCATTAAATTTTCTTCAACTTTTCTCTCAGCTCCTCAAAACTCTTATAAACTATAACTTTACCAGCAGCAGCCTCTAAGAAATCTGCTTCTCTAATCATCTCGCCACAATCTCTATTCCATCTCTATGCTTTAATTTATGCTCTTTGCCAACTGGCTTTTTTGTTTTTACATCTATTGCTTTTATAAAATTGTTTCCTAAATCTGTGTGGACAGCGAATGCAAAATCCAAAGCCGTGCTGTTTTTCGGCAGTAAAAAACAATCCGGAAGAACATTTCCTTTTGAATCCGCAAGCTTGTGCACACCAGCTGGAAAAACCGCTATGTATTCTAGCAATTCAAACACTGCCTTGTTCAAAACTTGTTGCACTCCTGTGTTTCCATAGATTTCAAAAACATTTTTTTTTATTAGCTCCAGAGCTTGTTTCTGCTTTTCATTTGATTTAATCAGCTTAAAACTCTGCTCCCCAGGAACATACTCTATTAATCCTGCCTTGCTTGCTTCTCTTAAAGCTAATTCAGAGTCTGCGCTGCACGGAATAATCATCAGCTCAGGATACTCTTTCTTCAATTTCTCGATGTTTTCTTTAGTCTCTGTCTTATCACATTTATTTGCAGCTATAATCATTGGCTTTGTTAAATGCCTTAGTTCATGCGCAAAATTTTTCAGTTGTTCATCACTCCATTCTGCTGGTTTTTCTGCATCATACTTTAATTTTAATAAAACTGCTTTAACATTATCTTCATTAACTTTCAATCCAGAAAACTGCCTTGCAACTGCCTGTGCAAAATTCTCTTTTGTATTCTGGATAGTTCTTGCAAAACTTTTCCAAACTTTCTTCAGTATTCCAAGATACCATAAATCCAGCTCTTTTTCCAGCATCTCAACATCTTTTACTGGATTATAGCCTTTTGTTTTTTTTCCTTCTGCATCTGTCTCTCCAGAAGCATCAACAATATGAACAAAAACATCTGCCTGCCTTAAATCATCCAAGAACTGGTTTCCTAAGCCTCTTCCCTCGCTTGCACCCTCAACTAACCCTGCAACATCCATCAGCTCAACAGGCACAAATCTTTTTCCATTTATGCAATAGCCTGTTCTTGGCATGCACTGAACCCCAAACTCTTTGTCTATGCAATCAATTTTAACATATCCCATGCCATGATTTGGGGCGATTGTGGTGAAGGGATAAGAAGCTATTGCTACATTCGCTAATGTGCATGCTTTAAAAAATGTGCTTTTCCCGCATGACGGCTTTCCTACTAATCCTATTAACATAACTTCTATAAGAAATAAGAGTTTTTAAGATTAATTATGTTAAGAAGTTATAATCCCCACCAAAACATCTATGGGATGGAGCAAAATTTGTAAACTTATACTCATAAATCTCATCTAAAAAACTCCAAGAAAGTCCTTGCTTTCTTAATTGTGAGATTGTTCTGTTTTGAAAATCCCCCTTCATAAAAGAGACTTCCCGATAATCTTCAAAAAGAACAGAATTTATTTTCCCAGTCTGAACATCATGAGAATATACCCATCTTCCACTTTCATTCCATCCCTGCACTCTAACTATACCTAAATCTTTAAAATGTTTAACATCAGTAACATACTCTAAAGCAGTTTTTGGAACTTCCCTCGGTTTTTCAGAACTTTCATGAGGTGATAGTCTTATCAAGGGAGCCAAAACTGCACTTGCTCCTGCTAATCCACCTACTTTTAAAAATCCTCGCCTGTTCATTTCCATAAGCTAATATATTCCAAGTATTTATAAATATAATTGTGATATAAAAACATAATAAAAAATAAAAGAAAAAGAATATAAAAACTTAATTAAATGCTCTCGTCATCAGAACCATCACCACTATCATCGTCACTATCTCCAGAGTTATCGGGGTCTTCATAGTCATCTTCTTCAAGGTATTTTACCATTTTTGACTTTTTTAAGATTTTATTTAAATTCACATGTTTTTGGAATTTATAAATCTTTCGAGAAAACCTTTATAAATCTTTAGTTACTCTAAGTATTAATGAGCCCATAGCTCAGCCTGGTTAGAGCACCGCTCTTATACGAGTTTGTTTCGCTAGAAACAATTTTTCAAGCTAAAAAGCTAAGAAAGGCGGGGGTCCGCAGTTCAAAAGAGCTCTCTTTAGAAAAGAGACTTCAAAATCGAAAGATTTTGATAGTGCTCAGAAATTCGAAAAAACATAGAGAATTTCTGACACTTCGGAGAGAAATTTCCGGCTCAAGAAAGTCTGCGTGGGCTCATTGACAACATTTAAAAACTTCAGAAATGAAAATTTCTGATAGTCGTCAAAAATCTTTTAGATTTTTGAAATCTTGTAACAAAGATTGACTTCATTTTTCAGTCAATAATGTTAACTCTCTGCTATAGAGTTTGTTAACAAGGACGAGATTTAGAAAATCTGGTAAAAGAATTCAAGAAAAAATCTTCTTATTTCTTTTTTTTGCCTTCTTCTTTTGGTTTTTCTTCTTCTAAGTCTTCTTCTGAAGATCTAAGGGTGGGCCTTAACCTGAATAGAATCATTACTAAAACAAACAGAATTAATAATAGTGTTACTTCTAATAATATAAAAAAGCTTCCAGTTTCTGCAAGCTTCTGTTTGATTTCATCTATTGCATTTCCAGTTATTGGAGTTGTTTCTTTGCCTTCTTCCTCCGCTGTTCCTTCTTCAATTTCTGTTTCATTTTCATTGCCTGCGGTTTCATTAAGCTTTGCACCAGGAACTCCAACAGTTAAAATCGCCCTAACATTTTCTCCAGTATCTGCTGTGTCTCCATCTTCATTTTTATCAAGGCAAGCGTAAAATGCCCTAGTAACCTGAGCTGTTAGATTAAACTCGCATCCTTCTCCTTTAACTTTGCAAGAATCAACTTTTTTAGGAGCAGAAGAGTCACAAGGAGTTGTCATTAAGGCAACTTCAAAACCATTGCATTCCTCCAAACCGCTTATTATTGCTTTAATATTTTCTCCTGCAACAGGAACACTCTCAGGAGCTAATTCAAGCCCCAAACTTCCCAAACAAGTTTTCGGAGTTAAAACGCTTGCTTTTCCAGATTCTAAAGGCAAGCCAGTGAACGAGATTATTTTCTCTGAATCTGCACCAACACCCTCAATGGAGTTTATTTTCAAAGAAAACTCTCCTTTTGTTGCATTTTCTTTCATCTGGTATACAATTAAAAAACTCTCGCTTATATCTTTAGTCAGAATATAATCTAATACTATAACACTAACACCATTATCTGAAGCATAAGCTGGTTGAGAATCCCCTATCATAATCTCCTCTTCATCTAACTCTCCGTTGTTGTTTTCATCTACATAAACTTCCAAAGTATCTATAAAGGCGTCGTTTCCGTTTCCTAAAGCTTGAATCGTTATATTATGCAAAGTTACATCTTCTATTCCTGCAAGAAGTTTAAACTGCATCATTATATTTTCAGATGATGCCTCTTCTGGGTCATATCTCCAAGTATGGTTTCCAATATTCTTTTCACCAATAGACACTGCTCCATCTCCTGGGACAATTTCTACTTCAAAAAGATAACCTGCATTAACAGGCTCCCTAATAGAATATTTTTTATCTGTGTCACAATCAATAACTGAATCATAAAATCCTTTTTCAGAGTCTTTCCACACCATTGTATACGGAAAAGCTTTATTTGGAACTTCTTGAGGCTCTCCCCTCACATCCACTAATTCATCACCCACGCCCCATTCATCTTGATTTTCAACAATATATAAAGAAACATTTTCTTCTTTTCCAATATCTGTGCATAATGTAGCTGTATTTCTAACAGATACAATTTCACCTGCTTTGTATTTTTGTTTAGAAGATTCTATTTCTGCTTGAACAAAACTTGCAGAAACTAACAACATCAAAACCATCAATCCCAACAAATACACTCTTTTCATTATTTCTTTTGGAAATGACTGTATTTAAATATTATTACAATTAAAAATATATTCTTCAAACTATAAAACTTTTTCTTGAAAGAAAGTGGTAAACAATAAGCTTTAAAAATAGGAGTGAATTATAGAATGTATGGCAAAAAAGAAGGTGAAAAAGAATGTGCAAAGTTTAGGAAAGCAAGACGATAAAAAGCTGTTTGCATTCTTCGCAGCTTTTTTCACAATAGTTGGATTTATAATTGTCATGATTTTAAAAAAAGAAGATAGATATGTTATGTTTTATGCCAAGCAAGGGCTTGTTCTTTTTATGGGTTGGTTAATCGCCTGGGCTGTTGGATTGATGCCAGTAATTGGAAAGTTTATTTTAGGGCCTATTTTATGGATATTATTATTAATTTTATGGGTGATAACCTGGATTAATGCTTTGTCTGGCGAGCAGAAAAAAACCTGGCTGATAGGAGATTTAGCAGAAAAAATAAAAGTATGATACTAATAATAGAAGTAACAACTTAACAAACATTTAAAAATCAAATCTTTCTTTAATTCTTAAGCCCCTGTAGTCTAGTGGCCAAGGATACAGCCTTTTCGTTGTTATTAAAAACAGAAAAAAGGCTGGGACCCGGGTTCAAAAGAGCTCTCTTTGAGCTTTCTTTAAAAAAGAAACTTCGGAAAGAAAGACGAAAGAGACTTCAAAATCGAAAGATTTTGATAGTGCTCAGAAATTCGAAAAAACATAGAGAATTTCTGACACTTCGGAGAGAAATTTCCGGCTCATGAAACTCCCGGCAGGGGCACTTTTTTTATTGAAGATAAAATGCGAGCTTTTAAAAATCCAGATATTTTACTTAAACCAAATATTTCTCTAAAATATAACTAATAAATCGCTTTTCATCTTTTTCTATTTGATAATAATCTAATGCATTATAATAATTTTCCAAATCTTCTACAGGAATATCTATAAGAGGATAACCTTTTTTCCATAAAACCCAATTCATTAAAAGCCTTGATAATCTAGAGTTTCCATCAGCAAACATTTGCATAGAAATTAATTTTAAATGAATTAATGAGGCTAATTCTAATGGATGCAATTTTCTGCTATTGTTTCTATACCATAGAAAAAAATTTTTTATTTCTCTATCTAACACATCCCATTTTGGGGGAACATAGGGAGTTCCTGCAATTTGTACATTTCTTTTTAATTCACTTCTGAGCTTTCCTGCTATCTCATCATTAACACCTTTCATAAGAAGGCTATGCAATCTTTTTATAAAGTTTAAATCAAAGGTTCCCTTATATTTAGTAATCAACATAAACCCTTGTTCATGATTTTCTATTTCTTTTGAAATTCTTAAATTCTTAAATTCTTGAGGAATAATTCCTTCCTTTAAAATAAGGAAAGTTTGTCTTAATGTAATATCTATTCCTGAAAGTTTACTACTATCATAAGTATACCTAATCATAAACTCTTCAATTTTCTTCTTTTTCTCAATATTACTTAATTTTTTTAATTCCTTGACATAATTCTCTTTTTTATTTTTTATACTCTCTAATTCTTTTTGAGAAAAATATTTAGTGCCTTTTTTATTAATTTCTTTTAAAAATTCTTGTTCAATTTTCTCTAATTTTTCTTTTGAAGGAACCTTTTTTCCAAGATATTTTGTCTTATGAATTATTTTATCTCCACTACGAATATTGTGGACAAGTCTATAGTAATTATTTCCCTTTAATTTAAATTTCTCAATATAAACCATGAAATAGTTATGGGCTACATCTATTTAAATGTTGTGGTTATGGGCTACAAGGGGTCTATTCATCCTACCTCGACAAGTTTTATAAATCAAAGCAATCTTGATAGAAATAATAAGCAATGTTGATAAAAAGGGTTAAAAAAATACCCTTAAATATCACATTTTACTATAGTGTTCGGCAGGGGCATAGTTTATTTTGTGATAATTCAGGGGACACCAAATATTTTCCCCATCACAAAATAACCGATTTTGCTTGCCATGTTTATGTACAATTTTTATTGATCAATCTGGATCTTTTGAGTTTATAAAATCATGCGACAACAGGAGGGTGACAAATATAAAGAGGAGAAAATAGAAATCACCTCTTTTTTAGAATTAATCAAATTTCTTGGCTTTCTTGAAATTCCTCTAAAAGCTCTTCGCCTTCATCAGAATCAAAATCTACAAAGTCAATGCTTGGCTTTTCCATATCTACTTTTCTGAATTGTCTTAACCTTTCATCAGCTGTATACCCTTTGAATTTTGGCAGTTCTTTTACCATTTTAACCTCCTGTGAAAATTTAATTGAGTATCTAATTTTTTTCTTAATTCTTTAAGAATCATTTTTATCTTCATTTTCTAATTCTTCATCAATCTGGTCGTTATCAGACTCGCATTGATAAATGGATTTTCCATTACCTAAACATTCAAGAAATTCTTTTGTTCTTTCTTCTTCATTTACCATTTTAGCATGACCTAAGTTTAATTAATATCAATTCTTGAGCTTTGACTTTAAGCTCCATTTTAATAAATTCAGAATTTTCTCTTCTTTTGAGATCTTATGGCTAATCTCTTCCAATGTTTCGTACAATTTAATTAACAGGCTATACTCTCTTAGTTTTTCTCTGCATAATTTAGAGATAGTTATACCCTCTTTTGAAGCCTGTAACTTTAAGTTTCTTAAAACCTCCGTTTCTATATAAAAATGAATTTGAGAATTTTTCTTCATATTTTTCCTTCCTGCTTTTTCTTCTGGATAAAAGCCAAAACTTCTCTTAATTTAATAAGAATCTCTTCGGTATCTACTTTATCATATCCAACTTCAGGAAGATTATTTGGAGTTTGCATTTTTATCTCCATTAAATTTAGTGGTTTCATTGCCCCAGCAATCCCATCCCTTTACAGTTTGTCTTGAAAATAATTCAATTCTTGGCAAATTCCCCAATAATTCAACAATCTTATCTCGAATTTCATCTGGCTTTCTGCTATGCTCTCTTAATGTGGAAAGAACCACCTGGCTTACTTTATTAGAATTTCTCTTTAATTTTCCTCTAAAACCCAAAACGCAAATCTCAGCATTAGCTCTTGTCCAATTGCCTAATCCAAAGAAAGGTTTTCCGTCTCTCTTATTTGTTTTAATCCAGGTAAATGCGACAGTAACATATCTAAACCCCCATTTTTTTACTGTTTCAAGAGCTTCAGGCAGTATAGGAAAAGTAACCCATAGAAATAAAGCACAATTCTCTGCTGCAATTTTATCAATTGGGAATTTATGGATTTCCTTAATCGGAACTGTTGGGTAATGCTTATGCACATCAGTTCCGTATTTCCAAGGAGGATCTGCGTAAATAATATTGTACTTCTTGTTTGATTTAATTTTCCAGTTCATAAAGAATTAGAATCTTTTTATTTTATATACTGCCGAGTGAGTTTTCTTTTAAAATTTATTTTAAAAAAAGTTTTAAAACTTTTCTCACTCGGGGATATAAAAACTTCTTCTGGGTCGAGCAATTATGGAAAAAACAAATCAAGTTCAAGTTAAAACAGATAAAATTTATTGTGGGGATTGCCTTGATATTTTAAAGAAATTTCCCGATAAATTTATTGATTGCATTGTTACTTCTCCGCCTTATTGGGCATTAAGAGATTATGGAAAAAATGCAGAGAGTATCTTTGATTCAAAAGAGAATTGTAACCATATTTTCAAAATAGGAGCAAGAAAGGACCCTATGGACAGGGGAGGGTATGGAGACCATGATGAGAAGGGAATATCTTCCTCTTGGAAGAAAAGGGTAAATATTAAATCAGGATTTTGTATTAAATGTGGGGCATGGAAAGGGCAGCTAGGGTTAGAGCCAACTTTTGAGTTATATATTAAGCATTTATGCAATATTTTTGATGAAGTAAAAAGAATTTTAAAAGATGAAGGAACTTGCTGGGTAAACTTAGGAGATACCTATTACACTAAATCTGGCGGCTCTTTCTTAAATGACAAACTTAATTCTAATAAAAGAGTAGAAAAAATAGGAATTAACAGAGCTAATACAGTGAGAGGAAAAGGGCTTTTAGAAGATAAAAATCTTACATTGACTCCTTTTAGGTTTGCAATTGAAATGCAGAAAAGAGGATGGATAATAAGAAATGTTATAATATGGCATAAGCCAAATTGTATGCCTACTTCTGTAAAAGACAGATTTACTGTAGATTTTGAGTATTTATTTTTCTTTGTTAAAAACAAAAAATATTATTTTGAGCAGCAAAGAGAGCCTCATAAATTGGAAAGCGTTAAGAGAACTAAGTACAGATGGGATGGACATAGAGAGCGGGGCAGCAGTTATGCTGGAATGGATATTAAAAAAATGTGTTATCCTGATGGAAGAAATAAGAGATGTGTTTGGAATATTTCGACAGGCTCTTTTAGAGGAGCACATTTTGCAGTTTATCCTCCTGAATTAATTGAAATTCCAATTAAGGCTGGATGCCCTGAAAAGGGTATAGTCCTTGATCCGTTTATAGGGAGTGGCACAACTGCAATTGTTTCTAAAAAATTAGGCAGAAAATTTCTCGGCATTGATATTAATCCAAAATATTGCGGTCTCGCAATGAAGAGGATTATGGGAGGCGAATATGGATGAATGTATCGTCTGTGGTAAGGAACTCGAGAAATATGAACAAGAGATTTGCGATTCATGTTTCAGAGTCCTGACTGCAAAATATCCTAAAACTAAATTTCAGGAGGTTATAAAATGGCACAAAGAAAACTTCAGAAAGCTAAAGGAATAGTGCTGCTAGCTGCAATTTTATCTTTATTTTTATTGCAGCTTTTTTTGGTTAGTGCAGCTGACACAGCGACTTTTGACCAGATTCTAAAGCCGATTCAGGCAATTTATGATTTGGTTAAATATGCTGTGACAATTATAGCAGGCTTGGTCCTGTTGTTTGCTGGAATCACCTACATTCTCAGTGGGGCAGATGCAGGTAAAAGAGAGAAGGCAAAGAACATGGTTATGTATGTAATAATTGGCTTGGCAGTAATCTGGGCAGCACCCTTTATCGTTAAACTCGTATTAGGTGCGTAAGAAAAAATGAAAAAACAAATACTTGTCTGCTTAGCTTTAGCTTTGCTCTTTCCCTCAGCTATTGCACTTAACTGCAATAGTTTGAGTGGCGGAGATTTGTATATTTGTAATTCTATTCAAAGTACTAATCTAAGCCAGGCAGAAAAAGATTTGTTAATTGCAGATATTTTCAATAAAAATAAGACAATTCCTGATTTTGATTTTATTTATTCTTGGAATACTAATCTTAATATAAAAAACAGCCCGGATAATAAATACCAAAGCAATGGATCCATAAAAAATGCTTGGGTAAAAATAATTTCTTTAATGCCTTCGGTTTTAGAAGATAACATTTTGTATATTCCCGAACAAGTAAAGATTCTTACAAGATACAATTATGATGTTGTTCTGCCTTCTGGAACAGCTTCAGGAGATTGCAAAACATCTTATTCTTTGGAAGACAAAAAAGAAAGTCTAGACCTTTATGTTAACAGTCAGTTAATAGGGTATGATCAATTAACAGCTTTTATTATAAAAGATAACCCCGAAAATCTGAATTTTATAGCAAGACTGAAGATAGAAGTAAAATATAAAGTTGATCATTATCAAAACAAAAAATATTGTTCTGGATATAAAGATGGAAAGTGCATTAAATACAAAACAGTTTGTGAATATCGCTCTACAAATTATCAGACAGACACTTTATCTTTAACTGACAATCTTAATGCAAAACTCTACAGAAACCAATTAAACAGCTCATTTAAAATAACTGACAAATATAATGGTATTACAAGAGGGATTTTAGAGGCTAATAATTTTACAAAATTGATTCTAAGCTTTAATAACTCCTTTTACAGAGATAACAGATACATTTATTCATTAAACTATACCTCGCAGTATTATATTTTAACACTAAAAGCTGAAAAAGCTGAAAATATTGATTTTAAGAATATTAATGTAAACAAAGAAAATAATGTTTTTACATTTACAGTAAAAGATACTTCTAATTGCAAGATAGAATTATTCGATCACTTTAATTCAATTACCAAAAATTGTGATTTAAGCTATAATGAAACTAATTTTTCAATAAAAACAGACAAAACAAATTATTATAAAACTGACACAATTAAGGTTTACATAACCCCCTCAGATGTTCTAGTTAATGTTACTTATGGAAATCAGAGCAAATTAGCAAAAAATTATACAGAATTCAAGGCAGTTCTTTATGAAAATAAAATTAATGCTAAATTAAATGGAGAGGAAGTAAACTGGTTTGTTAATGTAAATAAAAAGGAAAATGCAGCTCTTCTCCGCAATCTTGTAATCTTATTTCTTTTGATTTATATCTTCTACAAGGCAGCCAAAGTTTACTATCTGAAGTCTTTAAGAACATGAAACCCAAACAATTTTTATTCTTGCTTCCAGCTTTTTTTATAAGCTTAGTTAGTGCAGAAGAATGCAGCATAACTAATCTTGGAAGCTGCCTAGTTCAGAAGTTCTTTGAAGTTCTTCTTGGAATTTTAAATTCCCCAATCCAGCCATTTCTGGATTTAGTTTATTATTTGCTCACTAAACCTGTAAATATTGATATTTTTTCAGGAGTCTGGGGAGTTATTATTTACATTCTTTCCATGTTCTATGGATTACTTTTATTATATGCAGGATTCAGGTTTTTATTTTCCGGCTATTCTTTTGAGCAGAGGGAAAAAGCAAAGAGAACACTGGCGAATATAATCATAATGATGGTCTTAGTTCAGGCAAGCTTCTACATTTACTCTCTTATTATTGAACTTACCTCTTCTGTCACAACAGTTATTTTTAATATGGTTCAAAAAGACTTTTTTCTTTTAACAATTGATAATGTCACAAATGTCGGATTAGAGCTTGCCTTGGTTATGCCTTATCTTTTAAGCATTCTGATAACTCTGATTATCTTAGTTTTAAGATATATGATTGTTAGCATGGGGGTTGTTCTTTTTGCTATTGGTATTTTCTTTTATTTTTTTGAGCCTCTTAACAATTATGGAAAATTAATCATTAATTTTTTATTCTCCACAATTGTTATCACTTTTTTTTATGCAATTATTTTTCTTGCATCATCAAAACTTTTAGAAGTAGGTGTTTTTGAAAATTTTAAGATTTTAGTTATGATAGGGGCTTTTACATTTGTCAATGTTACCACAATTCTGATTGCATTGTTTGTAATAATTAAATCAGCACTAAAAGTATCTGGTCCGGTTATGAAAGTAATTAGCTTAGTGCAGGCGGCAGCTTAAAATGTATGAAATACCTCAGCAATTAGAGTATAAAGAAAAGATAGTATTTGGATTAACATTCGGGCAGTTGATGTATGCCCTGATATTTTTTCCTATTGCATTTTCCTTCTTTTTCAGGTTAAATGCAAGTCTGGAAGTGAGGGTATTCCTAACTTTTATTCCAGTTTCTTTAGCAGCAGGATTTATGTTCTTTGACTTGGCTTCACAAATCAGAAATTGGATTGCATGGTATAGATTCAGGGAGATAAAAACAAAAGAAAAAATAAAGAAATTATTTGGTATTGAAGAAATTAAAGATGACCTGATATACACAAAATGGAAATAAATAAGCTTAGAAAAATTGCAGTGTTAGGTGTCGAGTCAATTAATTACTCAATAAAGCCAGAGGAAGAGAGAAAGGCAATTATTTATGCTTTTCAGAAATTCCTGAACTCTCTAGATTTTCCTATTCAGATTCTAATGAATACAGGAGCCCTAAATTTAAATGATTATTTTAAAATTTCCAATCAAAAACAAGAAAGAAGTGAGGTATTCGAAGAGATATACAAGGAATATGAAAATTTTATGAAAGAAACAGTCTGGGATAACAGCATTTTAAACAAGAGCTTTTACATTGTAATTCCTGAAACCACAAATATTGATATTCAGGTTAAAATCTGTGAAGACAGGCTTCACAGCTTAAATTTAAGGACATTCAGGCTGAATAATGCAGAATTAAAGTCACTAATCTCTAAGTCTTTTAATTGCAACACTTTCCTTCCTCAAGCTATAAAAAATAATGTTGATTGCATCAAGATTATTAAGAGATTTGAATCAGAAAAAGAGGTAAAGAAACGAGTTAAAAAAGAAAGAAAAAAGAATCCTGATAAAAAGATTGATGAAACCCCTTTAGAAAAAGAATGGGAATTTCATAGAATTATTTATGCTTATGGCTATCCACGAATGGTAGAATCAGGATTTTTGGATAAACTAGTCAGCTGCTCTGGAAATTTTAATTTATCATTGCATATTCAGCCGAGCTCTGTTGAAAATACTTTAATTCTACTTAACAAAGAACTCCAAAAACAAAGAGCGGATTTGTATGCTGCTAAATTAAAAAGCCAATTAAATCCGAGTTTAGAAATAAAATATGCAGATACTCATAAGATTTTAGAGGAATTGCAAAAAGGCAATGAAAAACTTTTCAATATAAGCTTATACATTGATTGCAAGGCAAGTACTTTAAAAGATTTAAACTTCCTTACAAGAAAAATAGAGTCGGAATTAAATTCTCTTTTAATTGTGCCAAAACAGGCGACTTTTAGAATGGTTCAGGGATTTAAATCCTGCATGCCATTTGCTGAAGATAAACTCTTAGTAAAAAGAAATATTACAACTTCTGCACTTTCTGCATTTTTTCCATTTACATCCTCATTTTTTAAGTTTGATGATACTGGGGTTTGGCTGGGCTCGAATAAAAACAATATTCCGATTATACGAGATATATTCAAGCTCTCTAATGCAAATGGCATCTGCTTAGCTACATCAGGATCTGGAAAAAGCTATATGGCTAAATTGCTTATATCAAGGTATTTGCTAAATGGGATAAAAGTCCTGGTCATTGATCCGCAGGGAGAGTATGCAGGATTAGTTGGAAAGTTTGGAGGACAAAGGATTGATTTGAGCAGAGATTCTAATACAATTATTAACCCCTTTGACTTAATGGGGCATGACTATAATGAAAAGCGTTTGGCTTTAATGGATTTAATGCCCGTAATGTTAGGGGATCTTTCTGAGCCGCAAAAAGCTTTTATTGATATTGCCATAACAAGAGCTTATCAGGGCAAAGGAATAACCCAGGAACTTAAAACGTGGGGCAAGGAGCCGCCTATTCTGGGAGATGTAGTGGAAATACTTATACAAATGGAAAAGAAAGCCACAAGTCTTGAAAAAACGTCAATCCGCAGTTTAATTAACAGGCTCAATATGTATGTGAATGGAGTTTTTTCTTTTCTTAACAAGCAGACTAAAATAAATTTTAATAATAATTTTGTCTGCTTTGATATTGGGAATTTGCCCAGACAAGTCAAGCCGACTGTTATGTTTTTAGTTTTAGAGTATATCTATACTAAAATGAGGCATTCTTTAGAAAGGAAACTCCTAGTAATTGATGAGGCATGGTCTTTGCTTTCAAGAACACAAGATGCATCTTATATTTTAGAGATTGTCAAAACTTGTAGAAAATTTAATCTGGGATTATTTTTAATTAATCAGGAAGTTGAAAATATGCTGGACTCTCAGGCAGGAAGGTCTGTTTTGGCAAATACATCTTATACTTTATTGCTTAGGCAAAAGCCAGCAATGATAAGAAGTGTTCAGAATGTTTTTCATTTAAGTGAAGCAGAGAAAGTTTTACTTTTAACTGCCAGACCTGGAGAGGGGCTTTTGTTAATGGAAAATGACCATTCTGAGATAAATATTATAGCATCCAAAAAAGAGCATGAAATAATTACAACTAATCCTGATGAATTGTTAGACCAAAAAAGAGAAACAATTCCAGAGAGTAAATACAAAGTAAAAAGCAAGATAAAATTAGACCAAAGAGCTTATCTTAAAAAGGGGCTGGATGAAGGAGATTTAATCTTTTTGACTTCAAGTGGATTTAAAGAATTCAGGCAGACAAATCTTTCTGGAAAAAAACAAACATACCTAGTAATTGCAGATAAAAGTGAATCTCCAAATCATATTATCTGCGTAAAAGAGATTACAGATTACCTGAAGCAGTTTACTCAAGAGATTAGAACCTACAGAACAGTAAAGCCTGATATTGTTTTTAATGCAAATGAAACCGAGTATGCGATTGAAGTTGAAACCGGAGAAGTAATCAAACATCAGAAAAAAATGCAGGAAAAAGTGGAGTTATTAAAGAAAAAGTTTGGAAAAAACTGGTTTTTCTTTGTAACCAATAGAAATTTAGAGAAAAAATATTCAAAACTTGGAGAAACAACAAATAAAAGAAACATCAAACTAAAAATTGACAAAATCTTTAAGAATTCTAAGAAATAGGCAATTTTGCCACCAAGAAATTGGGTGTCATTTGTGTATGTTCGTCGATAAAATCTCACAAAAATGCGAAATTGGCACGAACAAATATAGACACTTTGGCACTGCCAAAAAGAGGTTGTAAATAAAGAAAAATAGTTAAAATTAAAAAGTTAGAATTTCTAGAATACATATCAAAAAGATAAAAAATGGCAAGAAAATTAGTTTCGTTTTGGGCAAGAAAACCTGTTAAAAAAAAAATCTGCTTTAAAGCGAACGGGAAAAGAGTTTGTTTTACCGCAAAAGTTCCAAAAAGAATAAGGGTTAAATTCAGAGCATAAAATGAAAGAAAAAATAATAGCAGCAATTAAGGAGTTTGATTATTTAGACAAAGAGACCAGTTTAGAATTTGAAGAAGACAATCCTGATTTTTTAAGAAGAATTTCTGAGTGCAAAAATGAAACGGAATTGAACAGATTAATAGTTGAGATGTATTTAGTTTATTCTTCAGTGCATTTAGAATTTGCAGAGTCAATTATAGACTCGTTTTCAAATAGGCGTGCAGACACTAAAGAGTATACTAATACCTTGATGGATTTGGGACAAAAGTTTAATAAAATAAAGAATTCAGAAAAAGATAATTTAAAAAAGCGGGAAAGCTGTAAAGACTTATTTAACGAAGTTTGGAATTTTTATATTAAATTACAAAAGAATGAAAAAAATATAATCAATCAAAGCAAGAAAGAAATGTGGGAAAGGTATCCTATATGGTTTGCTATTTTTGTGGGGTTATATGTTAATTTTTTAGGGTGGCTTTTTGCTTCTGATAAACTTATATTTAACATAAAGACTGTCCTTTTTGTTTCAGCAGGATTAATTTTTATTTCATTAGGGGTATGGTATTTTATAGAAGGATTTATGTATGGCGGAATTAGGAGAATATTTAAAAAGGGTTGATAATTTTTAATAAAATGGCTATAAAAATTGGAGCATTTGGGTATGGTCTTGCAGCGATTTTTGGGGCAGGAGCAGTATTACTTGCCGCTCTTGAAAACACTAGTTGGAAAACATTTGCAGTGATTGCAGTAGTTCTCTGGCTATTTTCTATTTTAAGTCGTAAACTCAGGTAATGGGAAATAAAGCAAATTAGTACTTTAATCTCAGTTTGTTAAATAGACTCTCTGTAGTTCTTATGTAAGATAAACCTCCCTTGTCTGACTTTTCCTTTAGAAAAAGTAATATTCTTAAAGTCAATATTCTTCTTTCTTTCATGCAAAAAGAGGATTTTATGTGGGAAGCCATCAAAGATGCTAAAAACAATAAGCATCATTTTGGGGCTGTTGTTGTAAAAGATGGAAAAATTCTTGCAGTAGCTGGAAAAAGACCAATTGGCGACCCAAGATACCATGCAGAGAGCCAGGCTATAATTAAAGCTACAAACAAACTTAAGAAACTAGATTTAACTGGCTGCACCCTTTATACTACTTGTGAGCCCTGCCCAATGTGTTTTTATCAGGCTTGGATGATGAATGTTTCTGAGATTGTTTATGGGTCAACTGTAAAAGACTGCTTAAGGCATGGGTTTTACGAAATAAAGATAGGAATAAAAGAACTTAACAGAAAAGGCGGAAAAAAAATAAAAATTCACGGAAAGTTCATGAGGAAAGAGTGTTTGAAGTTGTTTAAGAAATAAGTTTATCCTTTTAATCTCTATTAAATAGTCGCAGCATTTATTGAGAGGACAAGTTCTGAACTAAAACATTTACAGTTTCTTCTCTTTCTTGTATATCTCTCTCCGTCCACCCCGTTTGACCATAGATAGCAATTTCATATTTTGGACTATAAGATTTAGAAATTATATTCCATTTTTGTAATAAATTCCATCCTTCTTGAGTTAATGCCAATAATTCTCCTCTGGATCTATCATTCACTTTCTCTGGTGAATAAGAATTAAGAAATTGTCTAAACTTTTCTAAGTAAGTCGAGACTTTTGGAGATAGTAGTTTCCAAGCCTCTTGCTCTATTTTAAGAGGATTTATAGCTTCCCTTGATAAACCCGCATATTCAACATCAAAGCTTATCTGTCGCCCTTCCATTCTATCCAATATCTCAGTTATATCTTTTTTTATGGGATAATTTCTTTTAGAGATATTGGATTCTAATTTAGGAAACTCAAACCATGCCCCCTGCAGATAAGCCGCAAATCCATGAACTTTATGATTTTTGACTACTTCGCATTCTAACTGATTCAACATAAAAATTAGAGTTATTCGCAAGTTTATAAAACTTAGTTGTTTAGCTAATCATATTATCAACTTCAATTTTATGGGTTTCCAGCAGCCCATTACCAAAGATTTCTTCAATATCACTGACTGTTTGTCCCAATTCCTCATGATCTTTTGCAAGAAAGGCATAGTATAAATTAACATAGCCGACTGCCTTGATAACAATGACAAATCGAGGATCTTTTTTTGTAAACTCAATAAACTTATTTATTTCTTTTTCATAAGAAGGGTCAATCCTTGAAATAAAAGTATATTCAGTATAGCCTAATTTTCTCATATCTAGAATTGGATAAGCTCTTTCTATTATCTCTTGCTTCTTTAAGGAGTCTATTCTTCTCATGATGCTATTTACATTTGTTTTCAGCTTATGAGCAATATCAACAACAGAAGTTTTGGAATTGCTTTTTAGAATTTTTATTAAATCCCAGTCGATTTTCTCCAGTTGGATGTTATCCATCTTTTCTTTAATGTCCATTTTGAATGCTTTTCTAGGGTTTAGTCTTTTAGCAAGATAAGTATAAGATCTGACTCCCTGAAATGACAGGTAATTCTTGATATGCTTCCTAAATTTGGTTATTATTCTAGTCTGAATCTCATCGTATCTACAGAGGGTTTTAGTCCATACAGAAACATAAATTTTCCATATGCTTGCATTCTGCAGCATATAACAGCAACTAACCTCATCAATTTCAGTTATTGTTTTTAAGTATTCATTAACCTTCTCTGCCCTTATTCCCCTCAAATCCAAGTAAAGCGAGTGCCTATTAAGCCCAAGCTTCTGATAATCAACATTTATTGTGTACTTCTTGATTACCTTATCTTTTTCCATTTTTGCTATTCTATAACTAACTGTCTGCTGTGGAAGCCTAACTGCCTTCGCTATTTTAGAAATTGGCTGCCTGCAGTCCTGCAACAGCTCAAATAAAATTAACTTGTCTTTTTCATCCATGTTCACTTCTTTTGATAATTATTGGTGGATATTTCACTTATTAAATGTTTTTGTATATTTTCACCAACTTTTTTGTAAAAGAGTTTAAGTAGAGTTTTCTCTAAGAGTATATGTCCCAAACGGGGGTGATGCCAAAGAGGCGATAACCCCAAGATGGACACACAAATTTTAAGACCGAGAAGAGATAAAGTAGAAGTAAAAGGAAAAATATCCTATCAAGAAAGCAATCACACATGGAGCCTGCTTAATCTAAGAAAAGGAATTATAGAAGAGTTTCCACAATTAAAAGAGCGAATCTCCTCTTTTGGCTATAAAATGATATTTTATCATGAATATAATGAACTTGAAAAATTCATAAGAAAGCTAAAAAGGGAAAATGAGGCGGTGCCTATTTTGATGTGGCTGGTGAAGGAGAAGTCTATTTAAAGATAAGTTTTTATAGGGAAGTCCATTATTAAAGGGATGGATATTAAAAATGATAAATTAAATGTTGAAAGTGCATTTAAGAATTTTTTTTATTTTGTACCTGACTATCAAAGAGAGTATGTTTGGGAAGAAAAAAATATAAATCAACTATTAGAAGATATATACGAAGAATTCCAAGCAAACCAAGAGTCAGAATATTTTATTGGTAGCATTGTGGTATGCAAAAAAGAGGATAAAAAGCTAGAAGTTATAGATGGACAGCAAAGACTTACTACTTTATTTTTAATTTTGTGTGCCTTCAAGAAGTTATTAAAAAATAATGTAGATGCTTTAGATATCCTAAAACAAGAATTATTTGAGAAAACTTTAAAAGGAAGCAAGATAACGGGCTCGTATAAATTAGTTTTACAATATGAAGATACTGCTGGATTGTTAGCAAAAATATCTGAAGAAAATAATCTTGATGGGGATTTTAAAGGTTCAGCAAGAAAGATTGTGGATGCTTATCAGTATATATTAAGATATTTAGAATCTAATTTTAAAAAAGAGGAGGACCTCATGACTTTTTTAAGCTATATTAGTAATAAAGTAACTCTTATTCAGATAGAGACCCCGAGTATTAGTGATGCATTAAAGATATTTGAAACTATCAATGAAAGAGGAGTCGGATTAAATCCTATGGATCTATTAAAAAATCTTATCTTTAGACAGGTACCAAAAATTCAATTTGATAAGTTAAAAATCGAGTGGAAAAAAATTATTGAACTTTTAGACAAAAACCATGAGAAGCATTTGAGATTTTTAAGATACTTCATAATGGCAAATTATAATGTCAGAAATAAAAGAGGAGAAGAGATAATAAGAGAGGATGAAATCTATGATTGGATAACCCAAGAAGAAAATATAAAACAATGTGATTATGAAAAAAATCCCTTTGATTTTGTACAAAAAATTCAGGAAGATGTTGATGCTTATGTTAAATTTTCAAAGGGATTAGATAAGAATGGCGATGTTAATGTATATCTAGATAACATAAAAAATTTAAGCGGCAGTTTTAGCCAACACCTTATTCTACTTCTTTCTGCTAAAGATATTGAGAAAGGGTTATTTACCCATCTCGTAAAACAACTTGAAACCCTTATCTTTTATTATATCTTGACAAAAACCCCTACGAAAGAACTTGAGAGAAAGTTTTCAAAATGGGCAAAAGAAGTTCGAGAAATATCTAGACTAAAAGAACAAAAAGAAAAACTCAACGAGTTTATAGTGAGAACCTTGATTCCAGAAATATCTACTAAAAATAGAGCCTTTGAAATTTCTTTTAAGGAATTTAATTATAAGACTTTACAACAATATCGCTTAAAATATATACTGGCAAAATTTGCTAAATACATTGATATATCGGACAAGGGAATGAATGAACCAGACTCATTAGATAATTACTTAAGCAAAAAGTCAAAAATAGAAATAGAACATATTCTCCCAAATAATCCTGAAGATGAATTGAAAGACGACTTTGAAAAAGTTAATGGTAAAGATAGTTATAATGTGTACAAGTTAAAGCTTGGAAACCTTACTCTTCTTGATAAACCAAGAAATATTGCCGCAGGTAGAGATTATTTTGAAAAGAAAAAAAATATTTACAAAACTTCTACAATACTTTTGACCAAATCAATTGTGTTAATTGAAAACGTAGGAAAAAACACTAGCGTTAATAGAATAAACCAGCAATTAAAATCATGGGATAAATGGGGCTCAAAGGAAATTGATGAACGTCAAGAAATGTTATTTGCTTTGTCTAAAAGAATATGGGTTGTTGAAAAAGAGTGAACCTAAAAAAAAGATCAGGAAGTTCATCAATTTTATTTATTTTTTATTGTAATTTTCCCATTAAATAAACCTTCTCGGATTATTTTTACATTAGTCTTAAAAATTCTTAACGCATCATTTTTTAGGGGTTTATCCTTAATTTCCATTAATTTGGTTTTAACTTCTGGACTAACTCCCTCCAAATCATCTATAGTAATAATTTCAACATTCGGTTCCGCTCTTAAAATAGCCCATTCTTTATCATCTTTTTTATGTTTATCCAAATACTGAATATCCAATTTAGTCATTCTAGGCCATAAATAATAAAAAAACTTATTTGGAAAAAAGTATTTAGTCAGATACATTTCGCCCACAGCTATATGCCCTGCTCTTTGAGAACCATCCGTAAAATTTCTTCTCATTCTGCCAGAGTATTTAATAATAAAATCTTTATAGACAATTGTTGATCTCTTATTTGCAAAATCTTCCCAATTTTTGTATTTTTGATTAAATTTTTCAATAAATTGTTTATACATCTCCGTAAGTTTAGTCTCTATAAACTTATTTAATTTAGCTTTATCATTAAATATCATAAGCAGTTCCTTTAGTTCTTCCAAATTTTTAATAATCAAATATACCCCTTTTTCTGTTTTTGAAGCAAAATAAGCCATCCCATAAAGATCTTCTTGAATTTTATGAACTCCCGGTTTCAAGTAGTATACTCCAATTATTCCGCATTTTACTGCTCCTAAGGCATGATGGAAACGTTGATATTGAGCATCACCAGAAGAACCTCTATTTAAAGCATCGGTTCCTTCAAGAGCTATTATTGGTTTTTCATCTACAATTTTATTATCAAACGGATTTTTCCATTGTTCGCCTTCGATAAACCAACATGCATCACAGGAACCATATGCAACTCCATTTACACCAAAAGTTAAGCCTTCAGGAAAGATCTTTTGGTCATCATTACTGGATTGAGGAAAAATCTTCAAAGTAAGATTTCCAATAGAACAACCCAATTTATCAACAATTTCCCTTTTTATTATTTCATCGCTGGATAAAGCCATTATAAAACCCCATTTATCTTATTTAAAATCTCTTCGTAGGATAGATTGTTTACAAATTGAATAATATCTTTAATAGAAGAAATTTTCTTTTTATTTATTTCAAGATAAAAATTATTAAACTCGTCGTTAGTTAAATTAGCAATTAAATAATATTTTATATAATTGGATAACCATTCTTGATATTCTCCTTGCTTATCTGAATCAAATAGTTTGTCATCAGTTTGTCTAGGGATTATAGTGATTTTGTAATCTTTATCTAAAGTAAATAAGTTAATGTATGGTTTACAAGCTTTTTCCTTATAGGGAGAGATTTCATAACCCTCATTGTACAGCTTAGTTTTTAGATATTTATCCAGCTGGTTTATTATTGTTGAGGTGCTCGTTTTGGCTTCTCCAACAATAAAGTGGTTTTCATCTTTTTTTGATTTTCTTACACTTTTAATACCGAGGCGAATCATAGCTAACTCGATAATATTTGCCCCTTCTAGACAATGCCCATGAATTTTATAGCCTCCAAAATCAGGAGAGCCCGTGCTATGGCTTAAAGGTATTTGATTTTCCACAATATATTCTTTTCTTTTCATAGTTTCACAAATAAGATACTCCAAGAAAGGCTCCATCCCATTTCCCTTCTTTGATAACTCAATTCTTTGGATAATATAGTCAGTAGGGTTTTTAACAGATGAAAAAAATTTCTTTAATTTTGCTTGCAATTCTTTTTCATTGTTGAATTCTACAGGGATAATTATTTTTTTAGAGTTAAATAGAAATTTCTTAGCTAAAGATAAGTTATAAGGAGTATTTTTCAGCGTAGTATTATCAAATAAACCCGTGACGAATTTATAATCAAATGCATTATAAAATAATTTTAGCAGTCCTTTTGGTGTAAATGGATATAGAGGGTCATCTAAATATCCAGCACCTGTAACAGAACAATAAATAAATGAAGAATATGGATCCATTTCTACACCCTCCCCCAGTGCAGTTTTCACAATGGGAAGACCAAAATTTTTTGACATAATCTTTATGTATTTTTCACTATCAATTTCCATTGTTAATCTCTGTGATTATTTCACCTAATTTTTTTATTGTTAATTTAGAAACATCTATCTCCGACTCATTATAATAAATTTCCCAAATTAATTCTTTAGCAAGAGTATCATATATCTCTGAAACATTTTTATTAGGACTTTGGGATAATGCAGATTTTATTAATTGATTTAATGAAATATTTTTATTATGACCTTTTTTAGGGTATTTTGATTTTACAAAGGTAAGATAGATATCTGATTTTGGAGAAAATTTAGACCAATTGTTATTATAAGAATTTCCTAAAGTATCTACTATCTCTATATCCTCTAAGATAAAGTTATATTTTTTAAAGATGTTGAGAACTCCTTCCCATATTTTAAATTCTTTATTATGAAAACATAAAGTAAATCTTCCATTATTTTTCAAAATTCTGGCCGCTTCTCTTATGCTATTCTCTAACAAATCAAGATATTCTTTTTTTCCTTTATTTTGAACAGGATTTATAATAATCTCCTCATTATTTTGAAAATTAAAGTTCATCCATGCATTCCAAATGAATGATAACTCGAAATATTGGATAGTATCTCCATATGGTGGATCGGTAATAATATAATCTACTTCCCCATCTTTGAATTTAGTTTTAAAAGAAGACTCAGTTAATAGCTTATAATCTCCTACTCTGCTCATATCCTTGAACCTGTTTTTTAAAGCCATCTTTGATTGGTAAACTAAATCCACTCTATCAAGGAATCGAATCCAGACATTTTCTTCCATATAATCATCAGGTATCCAGTAATTATTAACATTTAGGGGTCTAACATTTTCACTTTTTAGTTTACTTGAATGCAAGACAGTATTAGAAAACGCTAATAAAAACAAATCTTGATAAACGAAATTAGATTCTTTTATAACATTGAGCAACTCTGATAAAGCATATAAATTCCTAAGAGTATAGAAATCTGAAACTTTCTTAACCCCCTTATAAGAAAATCTATCCTTATAAAATTTCTTCGGGAACTCTCTATCTGGGATCCATTTATTTATGGGGTATTTTTTATTAACTTTTGCCAATTCCTCCTTTTTTATTAGCCTTTTTGATTTTGATTTTCCACATCCTTGGCAAAAAAATACCCCCTCCTCTTTGCCATTAAACTTTGGACCGATATTAAGATGATTAGAAACTAATTTTTTCCCACAATTTTCACATAATTCATTTACAGAATAAAGTTTATAAAAAAAGTCGCTTAATTTATTTTTTATTGTCTCTAATTCTCTCAAAAATATCTGGTCTTTAAAATGATTGTTCACTGTATTATTAGCTATGAATATTGCCATTGGATTTATGTCGTAACCTACAAAATTTCTATTTAAGGTAATTGATTCTAAACAAGTAACTCCACTACCTAAAAACAAATCAACAACTAAATCTTTTTCCTCGGAGTATTTCTTTATTGAGTCTGAAATGGGTTTCCAAGGTTTCCTGGACCAGTATTTATGGATTTTATAGATTCTTGTAATCTCTTTTTCTGACACCTGATCTGTATCATTAATGATTAGTTTTATGTCTTCCATTTAATTGTCCTCCTTTTTTAAAATTAAGCAATAATGATGTAAAATATTACTTGACCATCCGTGTGGATAGCCATAAGGCGATAACCCTATTTTATCTTGAATCCATAGTTTTTCATCTTTTAAGGTATATTTTTCCGAAAGTTTCTTTGCTAAATCCCAAGCTAAAGGATACATTACCCCTTTTTTTTTCACGTTTTTTATTACTACTACTATATATGATTCATTTTCTAATAGGTCATATATATCAAAATATATCTGGGCGAGTTCATTAATAAACTTTTCATAATTATCTATATTTCCCAAATCATGGTTTTTATCAGAATATCGAACATCCAACCCTTTTTTTTCTCTAGTATCTTTAAATCCATCAGTACTTCTATTAAGAATATCCCAATAAGGCGGAGAAGATATACAAAAATTAAATTTTACATCTTTAAAAAATTCTTTTATTTTCCTTGAGTCCCCATTAACAACATTTTTTTTAAATTCTGGGACTCTCTTAAGAATTGTTTGGTAATATTTCTCATTAAGCTCAATGCCATACCCTATTCTATTTGTTCTTTTACATGCTACAAGAGAACTGCCAATTCCTGCAAATGGGTCAAGAACCTTCATTCTTTCCTTTGTAAAAAAATTAACAAAACCCTCAATCATCGTTGGAGAAAAAGTTGCAGGATGGTCTTCGCTGTCACCCGATATTTCTCTTTCTTCTTTTAAGTCTTTTGCTAAAGCATTAAAAATAAACCAACTACAGCTAAATTTAGTCCATTCTTTTCCAGTTAGATGATTCAAGCTGTTGTTTATATCATAAGCACCATTATCTAGATCTAAGATGATAGAATGAGCTTGTGTTACATTATTTCCTTGATGATATAACTTAACGCATCTCCAATTATCACTAAACCTCTTAGGTAAATCGTTTTTATGTTCTTTGTAAATTTTGTCTAAAATTTTTTTCGCCTCTTTATTTACTAAGAGATCTTTATTTGGAACAATTTCCCTATTCTGATTTTTATAATAAAAATAATACTCTGAATCGCTATCTTTTTTTAGTTTTGTTTGAACCATATACCCCCCTTAGGATATTTTATTTATTTTAAGGTTATATCTTTTCATTTTCTAAACACCCAAATGTATTCATGATTTGTTATCATTTTATTATTTTTAACATTCCATTCTTTTAGATTTATATCTTTATCCCAAATAATAGTATTTTCTAGTTTAAATCCTATTCTCTTACATATTTTAAGAAGATCATAAGGAAAAGTTGTAAGTTCTTTTTTCTCTTGATTAAATACATCAGACACATTCAGACAAAAATGGCCTCCATATTTCAAAACTCTGAAAACTTCTGTAAAAACATTTTTTAATGCGGGCAAAGGATCTCTCATATTCGCAATATTTTTTGGATTATCTGAGTAATCTCTCAACTTTAAATATGGAGGGCTAGTAATACATAGCTGTATACTTCTATCATAAACTCCATCCATTTTTTCTGAGGACTTACAAAAAAATAATCCTCTGTTAGCACATCTTTCTCTTGCTATTTTTATATATTTTTCTTCTATATCACAACCAATTGTTTTTCTTCTTAAAGCTAAAGCAACGTAATTTGTAGTTCCTGAACCACAAAAAGGATCTAAAATATAATCTTCTTCTTTAGAATATAAACTAATTAATCTATTTGGTATCTCTTCCGGGAAAGGGGCTATATGATTTTCTTTAAAACCATTTATTTTACTTTCAAAAACTTCAATTATAGGATTTACTGTGTTTATATGCCATACACTACTTAACCATCCAAAATTTCTAAGAATTTGACTTTCCATCTTACAAAATCATTATCCTCCCTAAATCAGTAATACTAATTAAATTTTCTTCTATTAAAATATAGCCATCTGCCTGCAAATCTTTTAAATATTGATAGAAAACACTCTTTGATTTATTTATTTTTTCTTTTAATAAAGAGGTTTCCAAAGGTTTTTTTGCTAACTCTTTTAAAATATCCTTTTGAGTTTCGTTTACAGAGAACTTAAGAAAAGGCATCCTCAATAACTGGTCTGTTTCTTTTATAAGATAATATATTGCACTAACTTTCTCACTTCTTAGATAGCCTGCGAAAGACATTCCGAATGCGACCGGCTTTCTGCCTTCGCTTATATTAAGAATAATTTCTGCATCTTCAATTTCGTCTATTTTTTTGACTATCTGTTTAGTTACTTCATGAACATCATATAAGCTTTCTACTTTCAAAAAATCAATATTTATTATTTTTTCAAATTTTTGTTTTATATCACTTATTGCTTTCTTTTTTGTCTCAGCATCTTTATCTTTCATAGAATCAAGATTTCTTTCAAAAACTAAAATTAAGTCCGTTGGTGATAGTTTCACAACCATAGAACTAATTGTATCGCCAGAGAAGACACTAGCAATTAACACCCTTTTTTTCATAATATACTTAAAAAGGAGGGGTTTATAAATCTTTCGGATAGTCCTACTTATAACCTTACTATCCGATAAATTTAAATACTATGGTTTTCATAAATATGCATAGTTTTAACTAACCTAAAAAAAGAAAATGGTAAAAACATTATTTCCTCTGGTGAGACTGGATTACAAGAAGAGTATAGAAATAGCAAAAGCTGTAAAAATTCAGGAAATCATGAAACATCGAGAAAAATTTATTCTTGAGATTGATAATTTATCCGGCTCATTAATGCGGAAAGCATTTAACGGGAGACTATAATGCCTATACATTCAATTGGTAAACAGCGAGAATCATTAACATTTAGTTCTGAGAATTACAAAGCCCTAATTAGAAAATACCTTGATACAATGGGTTATTCTCAAATTACAGATTCCTTTGTTGAAGGACATCTTAGCGATATGATTTTCATAAATCCCAATATTTCAATTCAGAGAAAAACTTATGTGGAATCAAAAGCCACAAACATTAGTATTGCTGATGAAGAGCTATCAAAGGAATTGTTAAATTATCTTGCTGAGTGGTTGAACTTGCCAGAAAATCTACGCTTCTCTCTTTTCATATTTACAAAGAAGATTAATAATAAGAAAGAGATGGAAAAGATTTTTGGTGCTAAGTATAGTGTGACTGCTCTTAGAAATTGGTTTAATAAATACAAGAAAAAAGTATCTGATACTTCAAAAAACATTCTCCTCAAAGCCAATTTTAAAGATGTTGTTGCCTTTGTTTCTTATGTAGAAATTTTTGAGATGGACATACAGCAATTGACGGCTGTAATTGAAGAGAAAAATAGACATAGCGACCTTTCACTTGAAGCTTACGCTAAAAATCTATTAGTAGAAGTTAAGAGACGAGGAAAGCCAATAAGAGACAAAACTACACTTATTTCAAATCTTGTTCCGCTAACTATTCCAGATAAATACTATACGGTAAAAGTGAAATTTGAAACAAAAAAGGATCTTCACGGTTATTTTAATAAAAAGAAAATTGAAATCCCCCCAATAACTTTCTTTCCTGAAAAGCAAACAATTTCTACTTTTGCAGACATCACAAAAGATACTGCATTATCAGAAATTACAACGGAAAAACCACAAAGTATAACCATTACATCTGAGACTTCAGAACAATTTGTAATCGGTCTTATTAATCAACATCTAAGAAGAGTGTTCTGGAAGAAGGGGTTAAGACGAGTAAAAGACCTGAATGTGTATCTCTTTGAATGTCGTAAAATAGAAGATAAATTTGTGATACGAACATGTGAGAACAGCAAAGGGAAGGAGAAAGAAGTGTCAATTCCAGAATACAAAGAAGTTGATGGTGAAAAGAAACTTAACTTCATCTTTCATCATGCCGTTGAACTTCAACCTAAAAAGGTTTGGGATAAATACTACATTCTCATAACTCCAAGAAAGGAGTATACCCTCGACGGATTTACACCTATAGAAGGAAATGTGAAAGATGCCATTGACAGAAAGTTTAGAAATCCACTTTTTAATCGCTCCTCAAACATTCTATCTGAAATTAGATTTTGGAATTATCATCTCTTTGAATCTGACTATTATGCTCTACCTACTGAAAACTGGTTTAAGCTATTCAAGTATGGAAATCTTGAAAGCATTCCTTTTGATTGGAAACCACAGACTGTTCCAATGGGTCAAGCATTGTTAGAGGAGTTTGAATGAAAAACACATTTATTGAAGAGCCAAAGCTATACTTTGGAAATAATGAAGAGAACATTGACCCAAAGATAGGTCTAATAAATTTTGGGTGTTATGGCAGATTCTCAAAAGGAGAGCAAGAACCTCTTACTATAAGAGCGGGCTTTATTGGAACACTAAAAGCTAAACAGATGTTTGAAGCGTGGTTAGAAAAACTTAGATACAGAATAAGCGGAAGAATATATGCGAGCACCAACAAAAGGGAAGTAGACTTTCCAGGCATTTCATTAGAAAGTCCCCTTAGATTTGAAATAAAAGTAGATGATTCTTGCTGCCAGTATATTGATGATTCAGCAATTAGGGAACTTGAAAACTATGACAGAAAAGAAAGAGTAGCCAAATTAGTAGAAATCTATGACCAAAAATTCAAGGATTTAAAAGACACAACTGACCCTCATCCAGACATTGTCTTCTTACCCTTATCAGAACTAACAATGGAGCTATGCAAAGACCCTAACATTGCAGAAGAAAAAATAATCTATGAAAGGCGAAATGTCAAAATAAAGCAAGGAGAAACGTATCCTCTTTTTGATTTCCATAATGTAATGAAAGTCTTAGCATATAAGCATGGTGGAATGGCTTCACAGATTATAAGACCAACAACAATGAATTTCAATAAACTTGTCCAAGACCCAGCCACAATTGGATGGAATTTTGCAGTTGCAACATACTACAAAGCAACAGGCATTCCTTGGAAATTATCTGAACTAGATGAAAACACTTGTTATGTAGGTCTTTCATTCTACAAAGAACTAAGCAAAGGAAATACAAATCTTAGAACAAGCATGGCTCATGTGTACATGAGAACAGGAGAAAGCCAGGTAATAATAGGAAAGCCGTTCCATTGGGATGACGCTATAAGTAAAAGACCATCATTGAGCGAATCGTTTGCAACAGAGATTATTAATGATGTAATTGAATTATACAAAAGACAAAGAGAAGTATACCCAAAAAGAGTTGTTATTCACAAGACCTCTCCATTTACAGCCGAAGAAATAGTTGGTTTTGACAAAGCGTTAAAAGATATTGAATTAGCTGATTACATTCACATTAATGAAAACAATGGAATAAGGCTATTTCCAAAATCGGAGAAGTATCCAGCATTAAGAGGAACATTTCTTTACACAGCAACTAAATTCCTTCTTTACACTACTGGCTATGTTCCACTATTAGACACATACTGCGGCTCATCAATTCCAGCACCATTATTCTTAGAAGCATATAGATTAAATTCAACACCTGAAAAGGTTGCAAAAGACATCCTTGCATTAACTAAGCTTGACTGGAATAATTCATATTTTAACACAAGACTTCCAGTTACAATTTCGGTTTCAAGAAAAGTTGGAGAAATATTATCTGAAAGCTCGGCTGAAAAACTGGATTTACCGCCCAGTTACAGGTATTACATGTAAGTTTAAATATGTCAAAAACTAAAATTTAAGGAGAATAACATGGCATTCAAACTTTCACCTTCAACATTAAACTTAATGCACGAATGCCCTAGATGTTTTTGGCTCTCAGTGCATAAAGTTTGGAGTAGACCTGCATGGATTTTTCCTTCATTACCTTCTGGAATGGATGGCATTTTGAAAAAACATTTTGATAAGTTTATGGAAAAAGGAAAACTTCCTCCAGAACTATGCAATAATTCAGAATGTAAAAATCTAAAATTATTTGATGATAAAGAACTATTGAAAGAGTGGAGAAACTCAAGGAAGGGATTGTGGATTGAAGATAAGGAAGGAAATATCCTTCATGGAGGTATAGATAATATGCTTGTTAACAAGACAAACAATAAGTTAATTGTTCTTGATTATAAAACAAGAGGATTTCCACTAAAAGAGGATACTCATGAGCATTATCAAGATCAGCTTAATATCTATGCTTGGCTTCTTGAAAAGCTAAATCATAAAGTAGAAAACTTTGCTTATTTGCTGTTCTACTATCCTAAAGAAGTTTTAGAAACTGGCGAGGTTGTTTTTAACACTGTTTTAAAGAAAATGAAAATCACTCCAAAAGATGCAGAGAAGCTATTCAATAAAGCAATTAAGATGCTTAATGCAGATTGTCCTAAAGAGTCTTGTGTTTGGTGTGAGGAGGTTTAGTCCTATGACCTCAATTATAACCTGTTTCTTAAATGAAGGCAACCAGTTGTTATTAATTTCTGATACAAAGCATTCTTATGAGTTAAGTGTAAAAGAAGAAACAAAAATTAGGCAATTTAATGGACTATTATTGGGCGGAGCAGGGTATGATGATGTTATTGGAGATATTTTATTGAAAATAAATGGTGAGGCGAATTCAAAATCTTGTTCTGATAAGATAAAGAGAATAAAAGAAGAGTGTCTTGAACAGGTTAAATATGAAGACTTAAGAGACAATGCTAAAAATATAATGAATTCCGAATTCTTCATAATAAGTGTTAAAGAAGCAAGCGGATATAGAATAAGAAATTTAAATGTTAGTGAAATAGACAAATTTGATATGATCGGCTCTGGAATTGTTAAACTTGGAGAATCACAAGAGATGTTTAAAGGTCATTTCTCTCAAAACTTTAATGAAACAAGCAGAAGTTATTTTTTCAATAAGATTATAGAAACATTTTGTAATATCGCAAAATTTGATTCTAATACGGGGCATCCTTCCATTTTTCCTATCGAAGTATTTTTATTTGAGAAAGATAAAGATTTCAAGAAATATACTCTTAGGTTCAAGAATCATTTATTAAAAAATATTGAAAATTATGAGGTAACTGAAAATGATTGAAAAGCTAAAAGAATTAAGATATAAATCTAAAGAGCAATTAGAATTCTATGAACAAGAAAAAGAAATGCTATCCTATGAAGACAAAAATAAAATCCTTAATGAGCTGTTGAATGAGGAGATCTTTGCCTATTTAGAACTAATTTCTAGATTATTATTTGATTTAGCAAATGTAACCCCTGAATATCTTATTTTGCTTGAAAAGATATCAGATAAAATAAAAAACGATATGGCTCAAGGTTCTTTCTTGAATACTCTAAAAGAAGTGGGTTACAAAAAAGAGAAAATTGCATTAGAGCTTTACAAAAAAATAATCTCTGAAAGTAAAAATGATTATTTAAAGATAGTTTCTGGATTAATTCTTGGAGGCTACTCTATATCGCATGAAGAGGAGTTTAAAGAAATGATTAAGGAAGATAAAAGTGTTCTGGAGTTAGTATCTTATCTAAAAGCCATCTTAGTCTTATACGAAAAAAACCAAAAACTACCTCAAGAAATAATTCAATTCTTAAATAAAATAGGCTCCTCGAAAGAACAAATATTACTAAGGGAACTAGCAAACATATCTATGGTTCTTTATAATAAAGACGAGGAATATTTTTATAAAAAAATAGATTCATTAGTTACGCTAAATAATCTCGAGATTAACTATCTTATCTTTTCGAGGCTATCTTATCTTAAGGTAATGGATAAACCTGAAAGGTTTAAGCTTATTGAAAAGGTTAAAGATTCAGAAGAACAGGTCATCGATGAAGCAATTCAAATTTTTATGGAATGTCCAGAAGAGACTGAAAAGATTGGAGATT
>Ga0315286_10000054_pt1 | contig 70866 bp, 98 predicted proteins | sample YL17G10_0_MG_FD_205038 | JGI IMG/M metagenome (GOLD analysis project Ga0315286, IMG submission 205038) | Sediment microbial communities from Yellowstone Lake, YNP, Wyoming, USA - YL17G10_0 | ecosystem: Environmental > Aquatic > Freshwater > Lake > Sediment | place: USA: Wyoming | collected...
TGAAGCACAGAAGGCTATGGTGGGTTCTCCTAATCATACCACCGTCTATATCCCGGTTGGTCCGATGGGCGTTCCTATCGTAGGCAACATGAACATCGGTAAGTAATGAATTACGTAATCATTATCCTGTTAATTATAGGGTTGTCGGGGTGCGGACCTTGTCCGCACACCCCACCCTGTAAAGGCAAGAAAGTTGTTGAAGTTGAGCGGAGACAGAAATAATGCCTCTTTTTGGATCGTCATATCGAGAAGGCTGTTCGTGCACCGATAGAAGTGCTTATTGGATAGAGCGATATAGCAAGCTCGAATTAGAGTACGAAAAGCTAGAGAAGCTTGTTGACACTCTCCTTGAAGCGGGTAACATTGATCATCCTGTTGAGAGGGACGAGCAGCACTATAAGGCGATAGCTAGATTGCAGGCTTGGAAAATGCGTGGGAGCTCCCAGCCCTCCATAAAGAAATCACGGTAAGGAGAAATTAATGAGAGAAATCATCACGCCTGACTGGCCCGTAGGTCAGAAGAAATACGAATTGCTTATGCTTCAGCAATTGCTTAAGAATGAGCGTCTTGAGCGCATTCTTGAAATTGGAACATGGACTGGCGGAACAGCTTTGCTTTGGGCAAAAATAGTTTCGAAATATGATAATGGTATTGTATATTGTTGCGATTTTAGTTTTAATTATGGGACTCATTATTCTATTGAGCCTGGAGTGAATATTATGAGAGAATATAGAGATCAAGTGTATGCACATACGATTTATGCAAAACATGTAAAAGAGATTCCTGGAAACTCGCATGATCCTGCTTATATCGAGCAAGTGAAGAATATAGTCGGTCCACTAGTCGACTTTATATTTATTGACGGCGATCATGAATATGAAGGTGTCAAAGCTGATTTCTATAATTTTTATCCGTTTGTGAAGCCGGGCGGCCATATTGCTTTTCATGACATTTTAGATACTGAATATCATAGAAAATATGGTTGTATGGTGGCACAATTTTGGAATGAAATCAAGAACAATTTTGAGTATTGGGAGTTTATTGACAACAATTCATACCCGGGCTTACCAGAGATTATGCCGTCGAAAGCGATGGGTATTGGAGTTATTAAGAAACCGCTGTGAGGATAGACAAATGAGAAAACTATTTGTGGGCCTTTTACTTTAACTCGTGGACGGAAAGCCAGCCCGGATCGCTTGTTGATGCGATGTGCACATATCTTTTGGCACAATTAATCAATAAGCCTTGTTAATTTATAAGGTAGAGGGTAACAGGTGAAGACACTTACACAGCATCAGACTGATAAATTGTTTACAAGATATGCTAAAACCCTTTATGATAAGTTTGTCGAGAATTCTGTTGTCCTCTATGCTGCTATGTTTCCCGAGAAATGCAACAATAAGCATTTTGATCATAGTTACTATGATATGGTTCGGCAGCGCTTGATATTTGAGTTGCAAGTTCTCTATAACGAAGCAAAAGGTGAAAAGAATGCCAAGAAAAAGTGCAAAGCCATCGCTGCCACCCCCACTAAAAGAGCCGCTATTAAATAAAACGCAAAAAATTATAGCGACAATTATAAGCGCCGTCGTTTTAGGAGGTATGATATGGGGCGGTATAACAAAAGCAGACAGTCGATATCCAAAGGATGTTCATGTGAAAGAAGCTTTTCAAATGCAGGTCGCAACAAACGTTTATCTTGAAAGTAAGGTTTCGATTTTAGAATTGAAAGAGAAGAGGTCAGATATTCAATCTCGGTTGTGGGCTCTTGAAAAAGAGTTTTCAGGGAAAAAAATGCCCGACGCGGTCTCAATACAAAAAATTGCGCTTGAAAAAGACTTAAAAGATATTGATGAAGCTATTGCATATTATAGAGCTGAAGCTGCAAAAAGACGAAGAGAACAGGACGGGGATGTATCAAATGTGATGCCAGAAAGATCGTTGCCCAAAGTGCAGTCGACAAACCCTTATTTACAAAGAGGAAATTAATGACAGAACATAAAACTTTAGAAAACTGGTTTGTAGGCCAAATAGCAATTCTCGATGAATTTGCTCCTATTGTGCCTGTTATACGAGGCTTTGTAGACGGACGATTTACTAATTTTGCTCCGCTTTTGTGGCTAGATCTTGATAAGAAGATTGTAATGACCGACAAAGACACGTACAAAATTGGCAAGCCCAATCAAAGATGGTTGACAGGATTTTTATCTGAAGGCAATACTATCGATGATTTAGAGATAAAGGCAGCTATTCACTAATCGGAGGTTAGCATGATAATGAGCGGTCGTGAAAAACCAGCGTGGGCTTATCGAACTCTCCAGGAATGTCCTCTCCCGCCAGAAGCAAATGTAGAAATCACGTTATTCGCCAATTACTATGGCACAGTCAAGAATTCTCACAAATTCAATGACCCATCGCTTTATACTGATAAGCCGTGGTATACTAGACTTAGGAACGAAATTGTAGAAATGAAACTTTTCAGGAGAAATAAAAGGCATGTCTAAATCAATCACTGTGTATCTTAGCGGCCCAATGTATCTTGGTAAAGAACAGGCAACAGGATGGAGAGACGAAATAAAAGAGCGATTACTGCGATGGCAACAGTCTCCCGACAATCGTGTTTTTGTTCATTTTAACATCTTAGATCCTTGTAATCGCTGGTACGATAAGGGCGTTCAGCTTGATGACGTTGGAGGTTATGTTGTTCAGATGGACAAGATGGAGATTGCTAAGTCTGATGTTATTATTGTTAATGCGACGAATCCAGGCTGGGGTACGCCCATGGAACAGTATTTAGCATGGTCTTTAGGTAAGCTGATTTTAGCATTTAGTGATTGTGATTTTCCGTCGATTTGGGCTAAAGTACACAGTCATCAATTTTTTAGAACGGATGTTGAAGCTGCTGATTTTTTATGTTCTATTGCTAAAAATATTGCTAGAGTTGTATAAATGAATCCTTATCATACTTTGTATTGGGATATTTCTGGCGTATGTAATGCTGCTTGTAAATATTGCTCAAGTGGTAGCAGAAATCTTTTGGGAAATATTCACAAGAGTCAAGCAGGATTTCTATCACCGAAAGACTTTCACGACGGTCTACTTTTTCTTGGTCAAAAGGGAATAATTTCTAGAAATACGCATGTTGGCCTTTATAGCTGGGGCGAACCATTTTTACATCCACAGTTTGAAGATATGATGCGGGTCGTGTCCGATTTAGGCTTTATGTATTCGCTGAGTACAAATGCGTCTACGCCCAAGGAAATACCCAAATTTGCTTTATCGAATTTGATGGAACTTAAGTTCTCTATGCCTGGTTTCAGCCAGCTTAGTTACGACAAACAACATGGATTTGATTTCAATACAATCTGCAATAATATTAAAATGATGGTTGAATCTATTAAGTGGTTCACGCCTAATGTGAAATTTGTTCTTGTTTTTCAACTGTATAGTCATAACGGACCTGAAATAGAGGCGGCAAGAGCCTTTTGTGATAAACTCGGAATTTGGTTTGAGCCCATCGTGGCACATCTTACAGGTCTTGCCATGCCATTGTTAAAGGGACACCTTCTTCCAGAGCTCAATGATTTTATACCCAGAGTATTTGAAGAAACTAAAAAGAGACAGCCTCTCGATTGGGTTTGCCCACAGTATGACATACTGGTTTTAGACGAATATAGCAACGTCGTTCAGTGTTGTGCCACTGATAGGTATACACCCGATTATGTTATCGGTAATATTAGAGAAGTTGATTTTGATAATTTGAAAGAGTTGAGAAAGAAACACTCAGCTTGTCCCGTATGTATAAAGTCTGGAATAGGGTATTTAGCCCACCACGCCAACGCTTAAAAAGGAGCTAGCATGCCATATATTAAAGAAGAGCGAAGAACTCATCTAATTAAACATAACGGATTAGGATTAGACATAAAGACTAGAGAAATTACTTCTCCCGGTGAATTGAATTTTGTTATTACGTCGGTCATAAATGATTATCTCGAAGGAGCTGCTCTAAATTATACAGCAATAAACGATGCAATTGGTGTTCTTGAATGTGCTAAATTAGAACTCTATAGGCGAGTGGCGGCAGCTTATGAAAATAAAAAGATCGAACAAAATGGCGATGTATATAAAGAGCGAATGACCAAATGAAAACAGTGACTATTGACAAAGTCATCCACGTTGTAACATATCAGTGTACGAACTCCGCCGTATGCGGAAAGCCTATTCCTGCTGATTCATCGTTCCTTGAAAGAAAGTCTCTTTGGGAGACCACTTGCAATAAGTGTAAGAAGATCCTCTCGCCTTTAAAATAATCCTGTACAATCACCACACAATAGGGTATAATAGTCTTATCAAATACGGAGGGGCGTGCATGAAAGAACTCACTCAGATTGCTCCACAGGTTGCCCGAGGCAAGTTTACGGAAGACCTTTGGACGAACGAGAACTACTTGGCCGAAGAGAAGCTCGATGGTGAGCGCTTCAAGATGCACATCTTCAAGGAGAGCAACCGGTTCGACTCCCGGTGCCTTTCAAAGAAGACGAACCTTTTCACTGAGAAGACGGGAAATGTGATGCACTTGGCAAACTGGAAGATTCCCGAGCTTGCAGGCACAGTGTTTGACGGCGAAATGAAGATGGGCATCGACAGCATGTCGACCTCGACCGTTATGGGCTGCCTGCCGGAAGAGGCTGTAAAGCGTCAGGCTGAATCTGGTGTCTGGGTTGATTATTACATCTTCGATGTCATCTTTTACAAGGGTCAGGATGTCCGCGACCTTCCCTATCATGTTCGAAAAGAGATTGTGTACAAGGAATGGTACAATCACTTGAAGACGAGCAAGTACTTCAAGCTTCCGCTGTGCACAATAAAAGACAAGAAGAAGTTCTGCGAGGACATTTTCAAGGCAGGTGGCGAAGGTGTCATCCTCAAGAACGTTCGGGCTCCTTACACGGACAAAACTGCATGGGTAAAAGTAAAAGCGGTAGCTACGTATGACGTTGTTGTTACGGGATTGCAGGCGGCAACTCTTGAAACAATAAAGAAGGGCGACGATAAGGCCACTATTAGTCGCCTCGCGGCCAACGGTTGGTGTGGTGCTCTATTATTCGGTCAATACGTAAATGGGAAGCTTCGAGAACTTGGCCGATGCTCTGGGATGCCCGACGACATTCGAGCGGATTTTTCTGCAAATAAACTCAAAATGGGCACTGTAATAACGATTGAAGCACAAAGTAGGATTGTGAAAACTGGGAAGTTCCGCCATCCGCGCTTCCTGTGTCTTCGGTTGGATAAGAACGAAAAGGATTGTATTTATTATGAAAATGAATCCTGATCGAAAACATGGAATAATTTATAAAACAACTAATCTTGCTGATGGTAGAATTTATGTTTGGTTATTCAACCAATACTAGAAAGCGTCAATCACATTATTTTGGTTCTAATAATGAACTGAAATCTGATCTAAATCGTCTGGGCGAAGAAACTTTTATAAAAATCATAATTGATAGTTATCAGAATAAAGAAGAGCGACGTAGAAAAGAAAGATTTTGGATAGCGTTTTATGATGCAAGAAATCCTGCGATTGGCTATAACATTCACCCAGGCGGCACTGGAGGGGATTTATCCGAACAAACGCGAAGAAAAATAAGTAAGACGCTAATGGGCGAAGGTCATCCTATGTTTGGTAAGCATCTCGTGGAAGAACAGAAACAAAAAATAAGTAAAGCTCTCACTGGAATAAAACGTTCGAATAAAACAAAAAGAAAAATAAGTGCGGCACGAATGGGAATGAAGTTTTCTGAAAAGCACAGACAAAATCTTAGTGAATCGCATAAAAGTAAGATTTCTTCAATCCGGGAGGCATGTTATGACGCTCAAGAAGGTTTGGTATTTCATTCCGCAAACTCAATTGAATTGGGAGACAGAAGCAGAATCTGATTTTGATGCTATCGAAGTTATCAAGAAAGAAGAGCGCGTCAAAAGGGTTCCTCCTACATGGAAGATCTGGATTTGGAATGACGAAAAGGGCGAGATGATTGAAATCAACCGCAGGGCAATTGGCCGTCATAGGGCGGAGGCAGCTTTCAATGCCAAACAAAAAGTATAGTCATCTTCAGATCCACAAGGCTCTTAAAATAGTTCTTGGTATTAACTATCACTTTAAGTGGCTTGACGTGGAGATTTCTCCGAATAGCACGGTTTGGTATACAGCCGTACAGTTTAGGAACGACAAGGGCAAGAATTGGCACCCTCGAGTGACAGTTTTTTACCCGGGTGCTCAAAGGGTTGCAGTACTTTCCAGATTGGGAGATCCCGACCCTACGTGGGTTGATGCTGAGACAATTGTTGCGATGGCTCAAATGAGAGCTCAAACGCCCACTCCTCCGAGGGTTCCAGGGCCTGCATAAACGATGTACAATCACTGCTGAGTATGGTATAATGATTCTATTAAATAGAGGTGGAACATGAATCCTGTCGCTGTCGTATTCAAGATCAACAACGGCTTTCTCATCGTGGATCCGAACGACGAGAATAACGGCTCTTACTTCGTTTCGACTTTCGACCCGGCAAAGCTTGCTAATTCGGAAGTGAATCACGAAGCGGCTGTCCGTCAGATCATCTCGTCGTTCCCGGCATTGGGCGGCAAGATCAACGCAATCAAGGCCGTTCGAGACTATTGCATCAAAGTCAACTACGACAAGTACATCGGCCTCAAGGATGCAAAGGATCACGTCGAGTACGTCCGTGGCGATTGGTATTACGCCCACCGCTCCTAAGCAAGATAACTGGAGGTAATAATGGCTCGTGAACGTAAGCCAAGAGTTCGCGTCACTGATGCTCAGATTGACAAGGCCAGAAAGAAGATCAAGAACACCCCGAAGAGGGGCCGTTGGCCGAAGTATCATGATGTCCATCTGTGCGATTTAGAGGACTACATTACGTGTTTCCAGTACCCGAGTAAAGTGTTTTTACATCCGAAGTACGGAAATGCGTGTTTTAGGAAGAAGGGTCAGAGAGGCGAGGGCAGTATCGACCCAAACTTCAATGTCGAGCTCCCAAGTGAGTATGATGTAATCGGTACTATCAGATTCTATTGCGAATCTTGGACGCCTAATAACGCTTCTCCGCTTATCGACACCGAGTGCATACTACGGTGTGAGCGAATTTCTTGTCCATATAACAAAAAGGGTTTTGTTACTGAAACCTTGAAAAACAAGACGTTCGAGGCGGATGTGACCATCGAATTGAACAAAAGACATAACATAAAGCAAGAAAACGTTTAGATTTCACTAATATAGTATAATGATTGGTAGTTCTTTGCTTCATGGTTTGCGGTTATCCACCCAGGGCTACTAGTGCCCGCAGGACGATTTAGGTTTTGAAAAAACCGCTTATGGTCACGTAGCATAACGGCTTAATGTCCTACCCTGTCACGGTAGTGGATGCCGGTTCGAATCCGGTCGTGATCGCATTCTCACCCGCCACGAGTGGGAGGAGAGTTTAGGACCGTCTTATAAAGGCGGTTCCAGTTTCGGAATGTGGGCTAATCTGGTAGGCCACCTCGTTTGGGGCGAGGTCATCGTGGAGGTTCAATTCCTCTCATTCCGACATGTAGATAAGTATTATCACCTGCGAGTAAGTCAGTCCGGTTAAAGACGACCCGCCCTGGAAGCGGGAGGCCGCTGGTTCGAATCCAGCCTCGCAGACATTAGCATACTCACAGAGCCTCTATTTATAAGCGCAAATACTGTGAGTTTTACGGCCCTTTAGTAGACTAGTTATAACATCTCGTTTACACCGAGAAAAAGGCGGGGCAGAACCGTCAAGGGCTAATAGCAGTAGCACGTGGTGGTAGTGGCGAAACGGTTGAACGCAGCTGGTTGTGACCCAGTCATTTTTGCGGGTTCGAATCCCGTCTATCACCCATTAAAATCTAAAGAGGTGAATGCATGGATTTGAAGGATCTCAAATCAGAGTATACGTTTAAGACTTGGATCCGCCGCCTCAATTTGTTTATTGCGTCGAAAGAAATGGGACCCGTGGCTCTCTTACAGCTTCCCGCGGATAAAAAAGCCTCAATGGCCTTTGAAGAAAAAGAGCTCGATAATTGGTGGTATGACAATTACAAAGACTTCTCTCGGTATAAATCATATCATTATCTCTATGCCGGATTAAACTGTTTCGATCAATTTTCAAAACCTTGTGCTATTTACGCTAAGCAATATCTTGGCGATAGGAAGATCAAGTCAATTGTAGATGTCGGAGCAGGGATCGGCTTGAGTACAATGTTGCTTGCTGATCTGTTTCCAGAAGCAGTAGTTTACTACAACAATATTACACCTTCGGTTCAGGCAGATTTTTTTAAAAATCATAAGGGTTACGGAAGAGGCGAATGGGGCGCTCCCACTATTGGGACGATTACGGAAAAAGAAATGATGCAGCACGGCCCATTCGACATGCTATTCGCAAGCGAGTATTTTGAGCATTTTGAAGATCCGATGAAGCAAACAGATTTCTTGCTTAATCAGGTCGGATTTAAGTATCTAGTGATCAATAATTCTTTTAACGTAAAGGCCTACGGCCATTTCAATGAGTTCAAGCACAACAAAATCTTAGACATGTACGAGGTGTTGCAGCCAAAACAAATGTCTAAAATGTGGCTCAAGGCAGTAAGGCAAGACTATTACGAATTAGATGTGAAATGCTGGAACGGAAGGCCGAAAATATTTGAGAAAAAGTAGGAGGCAACCATGACCGACAGAGTGTTACTGCTCAATTCAAGCTACGAACCCGTAAGCCTCATCAGCCAGGAACGAGCTATTGTTCTATGGTACTCAGGCAAGGTTACAGTTGTAGCTGAAAGAGACATCACTTGGCGGTCCGTCTCAGTTGCGATCAGAGTTCCGTCAGTTGTTCGTCTGGTCAACTATGTGAGGGGGCTTACAGGTCTCCGCAACATCGTTAAGATGACCAGGAAGAACATCATGTTGAGGGACAACTATACTTGCCAGTACTGTGGCAAGCATGCTGGTCCCGACAAGCTCAACATCGACCATGTTGTGCCTAAGGGCCAGGGTGGAAAGTCTGAATGGCCGAATCTTGTCACTACTTGTATTCCTTGCAACAGTGAGAAGGATTGCCGTACTCCAAAGCAGGCTAAGATGCTTCTTCGTAAGGTTCCGAAGAAGCCCGACTTTATGGTATTCACAATTCACCGTAACGTCAAGAATGTCCCAGAGGATTGGCGTTCTTATCTCTACTGGAACACGGAAATAGATCAAACATAACGATGTACAAACGCCGTAGAATGTAGTATTATAGAACTATAGTCAGGAAGGCACATGAGCAGGGTGCCGTTAATAAAAGGTCTATCAAACCTCCTGATTATTAAAGGTTGCTGGTTTCCTGTGACCCAGGTTTCTGGGGCGAAAACCTTCGTACAGTGGCTGGTTTTGACACCTTTTATGGTAGTGCATAGTAGGTGGTGGCTAATGCGCATAGGCCACAGAGGCTGATCACCTCGCCAGTGCCCAATATTCGTGGGGATAAGAAACTCAAAATAAAAGAGGCCCCAATACGGTTTGCCCGTTTAACCTTAAAACGGGATTTTGATTCACCTTGGTTGCCGGAGCCAAATTGAAAACCGGCTTTATTGTCTGTGTAGAGGCTAAAGGTTTGAGGTAAGCCTCCTGAGTAGCCCATTGCGGCGAAAAGGTTATTTCTCGAGATAAAAACCTCTTTAGTTTAACTGTGGTTAGAGCGTTAGTAGGTTCATCATCGGTTGAAGTAAATAGGCAAGACGAGTTTCCCGATCTCGGCATCAAAATCGGGCGAATGTAACCGTCTTCTAACGGATTAGGAAAACAGCCTTTCAAGCTGTGGAATGCGGGTTCGAATCCCGTCGGTTACGCAAATGCGGAGTGCCAGAGTGTGAGACATCCTTCAGTCTCAATGGGTACTTAGGGAGTCAAGAAGTAGCTCCTAGCATGAGGGAAACGGTAACGGTGTGGCGGATGAGGTCAACCTTGGCTCTAACTCATCCAAGCGCGGTGATGGTCGGTAGCTCCCATCTAATGAGGAGAAGGCGGCCACTTAGAGGTAAAAGCCTCTAACCACGACGAAAAACGGTTCGCGGCCGTTTGGAGTGGTTTGCCGGAATAACCTATTCCTCGAGCTGGTCCAGCGCATCCAAAAGCGCTGCTTCGCATTTACATGTCCCTGTCATCTAGCAGGCTCAGGATCCTCGGTTCTCAGCCGAATTACAGGGGTTCAAATCCCCTCAGGGACACATGTTCTTTCACATGCCGTAGTAGACATCTATGGAGGGTGGCCAGCCTGTAAAGCTGGTGTCCAAAGGGCCAAGAAGGTTCGATTCCTTCCTGCGGCACACGGCGTGGATAATCCGATCTGAAAAGGGAGGGTTAAAAGACGGGGCGGACAACGCTCGCGGTCACTGGAATTAACCGGCTGCGTCACCAAATGGGTCCTTAATTCAATAGTAGAATAGCGGTCTTTTAAACCGTTTACGAAGGGGCAGAACCTTCAGGACCTAATGATAATTTTTAAAACGACAAATAAGATAGACGGAAAGATCTACATAGGAAAAGCGATAAATAAGAGCGAGTTCTATTTGGGTTCTGGCAAGCTTTTAAAGTTTGCTGTGTCTAAATACGGAATCGAAAATTTTTTAAGAGAAACAATTGACATTGCCGAAACTAGAGCGGAACTGGCAGAAAAAGAAATCTTTTGGATTAATTTCTATAAAGCTAGAGATAGAAAAATTGGGTATAATATAACAAAGGGCGGAGAAGGATTTAACGGGCCGCATTCAAAAGAAACAAGAGAAAAGATTAGTAAAATATCTCGGCAGTTGGCCCTAGATCCCGAACATGGGAAAAAGATTAGTAAAGCGCTTTTGGGTAAAAAGCACACAGCTGAAAGACGAAGGAATGAGAGTTTAGCAAAACAGGGCGAAAAACACCCTTGCTATGGTAAACATCATTCAGAAGAAACAAAAAGAAGAAACAGCGAATCAAATACGATCGCTTATTACAAGCGACATGGGATGCTAGCTCTAATGTTAGAGCAGCCGGCTCTTACCCGGTAGGTTCCGAGTTCAAGTCTCGGGCATCTCACAAGTGGGAGATTAGGTTCGAATCCTACCGATAAAGATATCTAACGATTAGCTACCGTTCAGATAGTTCTCGGTCGTCTAACCTGGAAGGACACCCACGCTTAATCTACTGTATAATTATCATCCAAGGCGGAAGTCAAATGATAACTATATCAATAGCGAACCTAATTGGTGCTTTGGTTCTTGCTTTTACAATCGGCGTATCAGTAGCCTATTGGATATGGGATCCAACTTCGCCTCGTAAGCGTTAGCCCTTCTGGTGAAACGGATATCACGTAAGTTTCCTAAACTTAAATTAGCGGCTCGATTCCGCTGGAGGGCGCATGACACAGGTTCATAACGAATATGACGAAATCTGTCCTGTATGTAATTATCCGCTTGGTGAAGAAGAGCTTGAGGGTGGTGTTGACATCCACAGCGAATGTTACTGGCGTGTCATTGATGAGTACGACGAAGAAATGAAAAAGCTGTACACAGAATAATGCTACACGCTACTCAGCTTTTAACATTCGAGATTGGCAAGCGCTGCAATTTTGAAGAGCAGCATAAAGACCTCTGTCCAATCACGCATATGGAACGAGGCTATACAGCAATTACCGATGAGATGATCATCAAGGCAAGTAGAGAAGCTTATTTTGAACTGGGTTTTACGGGCTTCATTTCTTGGCATTTCTACAATGAACCGATGTTGTATTGGAAGAGAATGCTGCCCTTGATGGTTGAGATCAAGAATCAGATACCTCAGGTCAGATTTTTCTTGTGGACAAATGGCACAATTCTGATTAAAGACAAACGAATGAAATTGTTTAATCAGACGATGGTTAGTAATTATTTGAAAAGACCGTATGAAGAGCTGGCTGCTCATTTTCATAATCCGCTTGTAAAGATTGGTGGGCAGGAATTAGATAACAGATTGATTCATTATGGCGACCTCGACCATAAGCCCTGTACGATCATGTTCGACAATCTTTTAATCGCCAATGATGGTGAGGTTTACATTTGCTGTCACGATTGGAAGAATGAAGTAAAAATTGGAAATCTCTTTGACATGAGCATCAAAGAGCTTGATGCTAAAAGATGGGAATATGCACAACAGATTTGTGGTGAGAAAATGACCGACAAGGCCCACCCAACATGTCTCCATTGCAATGCTAAATGGGGAGTTGCTGATTTTGATCCTAAAATATTACAAAAGGCTTTAAAAGAAATAGCAAATATACCCTCGTAGTGAAACGAAGATCACATCACGCTTCGAACGTGAAAGTGCGGGTTTAACTCCTGCCGAGGGTACCAAATACCAGCGAATGTTCCAAGGATAAGGCGAGTTGGCCTCCAAAACCGACTGGGTGGGTTCGATTCCTACCGCTGGTGCACAGGAGACAAAATGAAGAAGAAATATTGGTATAAATTTGATATTGATTATTGTCCCGTATGTTGCCGCGAACATGTTTATAAGCATAGAGTATATGAAAAACCAAAGCCCGAGGATCGCTATAAAATAAAAGAGGTTTATGATCATTGTGACTCTTAAAGACTATTTTACATGGGCTCCAAAACTACCAAAGAAGTCATGCTATGACATGGATGAGGTTTGGGAGTCTTTTGAGCATCGAAAAGAAACGACCTTTGAAAATCACTATTTGAATGTCTATTACTGGTTCAAGAGGAACTTTGATTTCCTCTGGAACTGGCATGTTTTTAGTGGCTACACGCAACGTGCTTATCAGATTGTCACTCGGCCGGGTCATTGGAGCGATAGAGACATTTGGTCATTAGATTATACAATCGCCAAGTTTGCTTTGCCAAGACTTATTAGGCTCAAAGAAGTGATGCACGGTGTTCCCAACACGATGTTTGAACCGTTGCCAGAGGGCGAGTATAATCATAATGAAGAGCAGGTGGCCGCAGCCCTCAAGAAGTGGAACGAGACTCTTGATGAAATTATATTTGCTATGGATTACGTGGCAAATTGCCGTGAGCATGATTATTATCCGAAGAAAAAATGGCCTGAAAAGACCACGAAGGATGACTACGCCGAGCTTTTAGCTGTAGAAAAAAGAGCTCAGGACGGCTTGATTTTGTTCGGTACATATTTTAGGAATCTGTGGGATTAGCGTACGGGGATTTAGCTGATGAAGTCATAGCAATGGTCTGAAAAGCCATGGAATCCGGGGCGGTACCGGGAGTCCCCAATTGCCCGCGTAGCTCAATAGTAGAGCAGTCGGCTGATAACCGATCGACGGAGGGGCAGAACCTCTCGAGGGCACATTTTATTGTACAATGTCTGTAATTTATGATATAATGAATTATAAATCAATGAGGTGACCGCATGTTGGAACTCTTTTTATCATTAGTTTTCATACATTTCGTGTTTGATTTTTGTTTGCAATCGAAGTTCATGTCAGATTATAAGGGCAAACTCCCATTTGTAATGGGCGTGCATGTGTTCGTCTGGACGTGGGCAGCATCCATGATGGTGACGTTTTATACAGTTCTTTCACTGTGGGTTCCGATCTTTTTGTTTGTGGGACATTGGTTCTCTGACAAATATAAGATGATGTTGATTGAAAAAGAGAAGCTTGATGGCGCGAATGAAAGCGATCCAGATGTATTAGCCCGATTGAAGTTCTTGTTTCATGCAGATCAGGTTTGGCATTTGGTTCAACTTGCAATTGTGGCGCTGTTAGTATAAGATGGAGTTTTGTGATTTTCTATGCGTACATGCCTCTATCCCAAAAGAAAGAGGTTTATGCACAGCGAAAAGCTGTAGAACAGTTTCAGGAATAAGATGCAAATTGTTTAAGCGAATCATTGCAAAAGGTTCGCCATGTAATAAAAAGAAACGTTTCAAAATGGGGTCTTAGTTTAACGGGAAAACTATTAATTTGCATTTAACACGCAATTTTTCGCCACTCCTTGTTAATTTATATATTGAATAAGTTAACAGGAGATAAACAACATGAATTGGAAATGTAGGTTTTGCAAAAACGAGTTTGTTGAGTTTTCTACAAGCAAAATAGGGAATCACGCGAAATACTGTTCAAAAAATCCTAAGCATGCTGAGATTAAAGAGCGACAATCGAATGTTGCAAAAGAAAATATTGTTAAACTATATGGCGAAGTTATAGACTTCCAGCATAAATGTGAAAAGTGTGGCAAAATATTTTTTGTCAAGGCAAGAGAAAAATCAAAAGTAAAGCACAAGCGTTTTTGCTCAAGAAAATGTTCTAATTCAATTGGTGGTATTGCTAAGAATAGTCGACTAACTGAACGTTCTTACGATTATGTTTGCTATAGCAATTATGAGAAAAAATGTTTTATTTGTGGATTTGCAGATGCTGTTGATGTTCATCATATAGACAGCAATCGAAACAATAATTCGATAGAAAACTTAGTTCCTCTTTGTCCAAATCATCATGTATTGGTTCATAGGAGGAAGATTGATTTAAGGGCTCTGGGACTGCGTGCGGTGGTCGCCTGACTTGCAATCAGGATAACAGGTGGGTTGGACTCCCACAGGGTCCACCAAAATTCTGTTCGTCTAAGAAGACACCCGAAAGGGAGATGCCTGGCAGAGGTCCGGCACAGAATAATTTTAAACTCAAGGAGGAAGTAAACATGTCAAGTATCTAGTGCGAATGCACATAGGAGGCTTGTCATGGGTTACTATCCTCATCGAGATAGGAATGCCAAGGATTACGGTGAAATGGGTTCCAACCCTAACCGTAAACGTCGAGGCAAGAAGAGGGGTGTGAAGGGCGGTCGTCAAAGACGAGCCAAGAACGCCTAACAGAAATGGCAGAGGCTAATCCCTGCCCGAGTGGAGTCCCAGGCTCGTAAAATACTGGGTCATGGGGCTATAGCTCAGAGGGAGAGCGTTCCGGTGGCATCGGAAAGGTCGTGGGTTCAATCCCCATTGGCTCCACAGACGTAGTCGGGCATAAACCGTTGACTCGACCAGGAAGCGAGGTTCGTCATGGTTGCGCTACTTGTTCTATTAACTCTCTTACTCTTGATTTTCGGCTTCTTTGCTAAGAAGGGCTTTTTAAGATGGAGAGCTTATGAGCGCGAGAGGGACGTATACAGATTGAGGTTGGCTTACAATACAATGAATGACGGAGGAGTTCGTCGCAAGAGAAAGAGTATGCGGTTCGGCTGCCGTAAATACAACTAATCAATTTCGCGAACCAAAAAACGTAGCGGAGGAGAAACGTATGAGAAAAATTGTATTAGCGTTTATGTTGGCGTTTGCATTAGTCTTGGGTGGTTGCAGCGGTGGTGGACTAGAGGGCATGACAAGTCTAGACACAACCAACAACGATTACAAGTTCGACAATCTTCAGAATCAGATCACCGAACTCCAGAATCAGATTGCTGCTCTTTCAGGAGGTTCAGTGAGTAATGAAACGATCATTTTTCTTCAGACTCAGATAAATGATCTTAGTGCTGAGCTTGAAGCTCTTCGGAAGCAAGTGAACACCGACAATGTTACTATTGGTGGTCGACTTGATGAACTCGAAAAAATTGTAAAAGAACTTAATGGTCGGCTTGCTGTTCTTGAAGCGGCTTCTTTGGTGCCAGTAGCGAATCCGCCAATGTTTGTTTCAGCATATCATGGAGATACTGAGCCAGAAACTGATGAGGCTAGAGGCGCTACTATCCGGTGGACTGGTTCTGCCGGTGGCGGTACTATTGTGTCGTATAATGTGTGGGCAGTTACCGTTGATCCACAAGGATTTTTTGGAATTCCTGTGAAGCTTGCCAATGGTACGGGTAGTTCGTATTATTGGGATGGTCATACTGAGAATCTTCCTGGAGAGCCATTTGTGGGTGTGAATCCTGCACCTCTTTCAGCTGTTAATTTGCGTTGTTCTGACAGTTATACTCCTAAGAAGTATCGCTTTGCAGTTACAGCGGTAGATTCTAAGGGACGAGATAGTTCACCATCTGTTACAGCAGACAAATTTATTGTTCAGGCAACACTTAACGGCGACGTTAACTAACAACTAACCGGGAGGGTCTCCGGACCCCTCCCTCACATTCCCTTATCGTTCAACGGCAGGACAGGTGACTGTTAATCACTCAATCGAGGTTCGAATCCTCGTAGGGGAGCATTACAAGGAGGTTTTTATGCATTGTACAAATTGTCATGCTGATGTTGGTGCTTGGCTTCTTAAGTACAAAGCAATGCCTAAAATTCGGCTTGACGAGATGTATTTTAAAGAGGAAAAAGTTGTAGCTAAGTGGGATGAATCTGGTTCGTATCTATCGGGTCAAGCATTTTATGAGCACGAATCAAAAAGAGCTCATGAACGTTGTCCAAAGTGCGGTACAAAAAACACTGTTCACGCCGACGATGATGAGATCATATGGTCTCCTATCTAAAGTTATTACTTTTGGTAGTCATATTGTTACTTCCAAGTAAAACTTTCGCCTTCGACGAATGGAGTAAGAGGGATTACACACTTCAGGCCACCTGGACGGTTTTACATATCGTTGATTGGGGTCAAACGTTAGACATCGCAAAGAACCCCAATAAGTTTCACGAGAACAATCCGTTTATTGGGGAATATCCGTCCGTTAGTAGGGTAAATTGGTTCATGGGTCTGGGTACAGTTATCAACCCGGCTATTACTCATGTCCTACCGTCTAAGTGGCGTCCTTACTTCCAAGGATTATCTTTAGCGGTAACGACAGGTTGTGTTGTAAATAACTATAAACTGGGATTGCATGTTAATTTCTAACGCGGGTGTAATTCATCGGTAGAATACCTGGTTGCCAACCAGAATGCGGTGGGTTCGATTCCCATCACCCGCTCAGGAGGAACGAAAACGAAAAACATTTATTATTGTCCAGCATGCCAAAAGAAGGTGATTCCGTATAAGAGTTCTTGGCATATGAACATTAGAGATATTGCTTATTGTTTTCGCTGTCCAAAGTGCAAAACTGGGGTTGAAAATATTACACGTTTCGTACTCGGTCCCTTACGCTAATGGTCAACCGTCTCCGTGACATGGAGAAATTAGAAGTTCGATTCTTCTAGGGACCAATCGAGGTAAAAATGTGCAAACCCGATCAGACGTGGATAAACGATCTTAAGTTTGATACGATGATTGATATCGGCGCAAACATCGGCGATTATTCAAAAGAGTTTAGAGCATATAGACCAGAAGCTATGATATATGCATTTGAACCGTTGCCAGCTGAATATGGTCAATTGAGTAAGTTCTTTGAATTCGACAAGAAATTTAAAGCCTTTAATGTTGCTTTATCTGACGTCGAGGGTGAAACGACTTTTAATGTGTGCAATTTTGGACCTGCAAGTTCGATATTAAAGATCAATAGTTTGACAAAAGATTATATTAAAAAGGGCTTTTCGATCGACGTTGCGTCTAATCAAATTACTGTTCGAACTGTAAGACTAGATGAGTTTGTCAACATCGATTCACTTGGAAAGTGCCTCTTTATAAAGAGCGACACACAGGGATTTGAAGATAAAGTGATTAGAGGCGGACAAAATACTTTCCGCCGTGCCAATCTTTGTGTGATTGAGACCATGTTTCAGCCTCAATATGAAGGGCAAGCATTGTTTGCAGACATATTATATCAAATGATGACACTCGGTTTCACATATTTTGGCGATAAAGATTATGTGTCATACCATAATATAAACAATACGCCTGTGTGGCAAGACAGCGTTTTCATAAACAATCGGCTTTTAAAGAATGGCATTTATTAGGCCTCGTATCCCAACGGCAGAGGAAACAGTTCGAGAAGCTGTAAAGTGGTGGTTCGAATCCACTCGGGGTCACATGCAAAAATCAACGAATATGGAAAAACAGGTTTGTTGGGGATGGGATGGTGTATACGACTATCACGACATGCGTCAGTATTACAAGCGATTTTTAGAAGAAGAAATTGGTGAAGCTTTAGAAGAGTTAGAATGGCCTCGTATCCCAACGGCAGAGGAAGCTGGCTTAGAACCAGTACAGTGGGAGTTCGAATCTCCCCGGGGCTAATGATTTGCCCTCATAGTTTAGTGGTAGAACAACTGTTTCGTAAGCAGTTAGCCTTGGTTCGATTCCGAGTGGGGGCTCATGAAAAACAGAACCGAAGTCAAGTATGTCATCAAACTATATGAGGCCCAATGGGATAGTAAACACGAGGAGTCTGTAAAGCCCTTCTTTGTGCAGTTACAAAGAGAACTTGATTCAGATGAATCGGGTCACGATGCTTTATTTTCGTATTATGTATTTCAAACATCAGAGGGAATCGAAGCGGCGCTGAATTATAAGCTTGATGTTGGGCTCGATGCTCGTCTGAAAATAGGATACTTTGGTGTACATGCAGAGAAAGACAAGCTTCAAGCACTTAGACCAATTAATAGAGTAAGACTCCGGAATATTTTAATCAAAACGACCAATTTTGATGGTCTATATTTCGGCGCTTGTGACTTTGCTAACCGCAAGACTGCCGAGATGTTGCTTAATAACATATCAACTCTCAAGTGGGTAGCAGGATTTTCAAAATGGACGCCCTGGCTTGAGGGTACGTTATGCGACATCATGTTCTTCCGTCTTTTGTTATCAGGACGTTTCAGGAGACCGTCTCATACAAATACCAAATGGGACATCATGACAAAACCTGAAGATGCTGCACGTAATCTGTACGAAGTATTTCCCATGGCTGTAGACCTGAAGTTCTCTTTATTCTACAGAGGCGGTGATGGACGTATACTTTCGACACGAGAAGAATTATGATAAAATACATAATCATATTCATTGCATTGCTTATTACCGATATCGTATGGGCACTTTATATCCGATGGTCGGCATCGGGGAAAGCCTTTAAAGCAGCTCTCCTATCAATTCTTATCTATGTTATTGGTGCTTTTACATTTGCCGAGTTTATTAAAGATTCATGGGTTTTGATCCCAGCAAGCTTAGGGTGTTTTGTTGGAACGTATGTGACAATTAAGTATCTTGATAGATAAATGGCCTTGTAGTTAAACGGTATAACGGGCAACTTATAATTGCTTATTGGCAGGTTCGATTCCTCCCAAGGCTACCAAATGCTCTCGTAGGCCAACGGCAGAGTCAGCTGGCTTAAACCCAGCACAGTGGTGGTTCGAATCCACTCGGGAGCACATGCGGGTATCGTATACTGGCTATTACCTCAGCCTTCCAAGCTGATGAAGAGGGTTCAATTCCCTCTACCCGCTCAACGATGTACAATCAATTGCAGATGTGTTATAGTGGTATTATATCAAATTGAAAGGAGCCCAAAAACCTACGATGGGGAGGTAAACCCACCACGATGAAAAGGAATCTAATAATCGTACTATTTGCATTGGTGTCAGTGTTCGCAGTAATACTTAGTAGAGGTGAATCGGGTTTGATGGTCAGCCCAATTTCTAGGATAACGATAAGCCCGATCGATCACCCAGACGTAATAAAAGTAGAAGAAATGATCGACAAGACGGGAGCAGATGTCCCGCCTGAAACAAAAAAGAAAGTGGCCCTTGCTATAGCAGAACATGCTCGGTACTATGGAATAAAACCAAAGAACCTCGTTGCTATAGCTTATGTTGAGTCGTCCTTTAGACCAACCCTTATCAACAGTTCAGGCGACCACGGATTGATGCAAATCAACTGGCCAACTTGGAAGAACAGATTTACAAGAGATCCAAAAGACCTTCTTAATGTCTACAAAAATGTTGAAGTGGCATGTAAAATCATCAACATAAACAAAAGCATGGGACAGACAGATTTAGCCGCTTATCACTCTTTCAATGCAGAGAACAAGGCTGAATATGCTGCCAAACTAAAAGAAGTTCTGAGGAGGCTCTAATGGGAGAAATTGCTCTTAAATGGTATCTTAAAGTTGTCGACGCGATACCGTCTATTGTTGCTGTGGTAATCCTTGTTTTCGGGCTTGCGATTTTAAAGCATCTCGATAATAAGAAGCAGCATGCTTTAGAGAAAATAGCAATATTGCATATCGAGACGGTCAGAGCTACAGATAAAAATTGCAATGATTGTCATTTAGGCGCATCTCTTGTTGATTTATTTAATCATCCGGCAGTGAAGGGCAACGACAACACCATTAATCTAGTGATGGATAAGGCTAAAATCAAGCGGTGGTAACACGTTAGCGGATGAATCGGCTGGGTGCAGATGCAAGGCTCATAACCTTGTTAGCCTGTTCAATTCAGGTATCCGCTACCAACGGCTTAAGGACCAGCGTCCAGGAACGGCTCATAACTGTTCCGTGCTCAGGCCAGCACTGAGTTAAGCCACAAACACGATGGGATATAACATAACAGTAGTGTGACTGGCTTTGACCCAGTATGCGGAGGGGCGGCACCTTCTATCCCAAATTGGTCTATGGTGAAATAGGATCACGGCGCGCTCTGAACGCGCAGTCCCGGGGGCGGTACCTGGTAGACCAGCATGTAGTACGGTAAGGGTCCGGCATGGACGAGGACACCGGCTTGAACCCGGCTGGCTGTAAAAGGCTCAGGAGTTCGATTCTCCTCCTTATCGCATGGTGGCTTACTCTAGTCCGGTAAGAGGCGATTCTGGAAAGGTCGTGCACGCGAGTGATCCTCGCCACATTGGTTCGAATCCAATAGTCACCGCAGTAAAATGAGGAGTCGTGGACTATGTCAACGTTGATGCAAGACAATTTCACTGATAACGATCCCGACGGATTGCCGTGGGACAGTGGGTTGACCGTTGGGACGGTTTCTGAAACCGGAGGGGTTCTATCCGCGACTATTGTAAATTCAGGTCAGGACTACATTGCGAAGACCCTCCTCGGTCATTATCCCGATTATTGGATGGAGTTCATGGTGCGAGTTCCGTCCGCCGGATTTAGTTTTGGGGATGCAACTTGGATTACCTTTGCAGAACTGTATAACGGAACAGACGCAATAGATCAGTTCTGGCTTTATCTTTCGAACTCAGGAGTCGTTTGGCAGACTGCCTGCAGAGATGACGACTCATATGATTATAGCAGTTCCGGGTTTTCACCTTCGTTGGATACATGGTACACGATTCGCGCGTATTATAAGTTCTCAACGGCGCCCGGAGCGGATAACGGAATCCGCAGACTGTGGATTGACGATATGGACACTCCGGTCATTGATGTCACTAATCTCGATAATGACCTTGATATAAATGATGCGCTGACCGTCGTACTCGGAAATGTGTGGACGGATGGTTCCACGGCCGCCGGTACGTTTGAGTATAAATCATTTAGGCTCTGGACTGGTGAAGATAGAGTTCGATGGCCCTTTCCATCGTTTTTGGGCTAGAAAATCAACTATAATGAAATCGTATGGTATGGAAGAATTATTAATTGAGTCATCGATCTTAATGAGTCTTTGCAACGAATAGAAAACGGTAAGGATCCGGCTGGATGAGAAATAGTCTTGGTAAGATGCCAGAGTCTGGCTAATTGGCTCCGTTTCGAACACGGATGGGTGTAAAAGCCACGTGGGTTCAAATCCCACTCTTATCGCACAAAAGGAGAATAGCATGGAAATTAGAGACGTTGAAATCTTTATGATTAAAACCGGCATGTTTATCGTTTATGATGAACATCGTTCAATGTTTAAAGTTATTGAATCAGACGGCGATTGTGGTCATGATAATGGATATTGGGCTCCAACCATTTTTGAAGCTGTTCAAAACGCGATTGATAAAAAGGTGCATCCGGCAGCATTAAGACGGTAGAGTACTCAAGTGGTAAAGAGGGCTGTTTGCTAAACAGTTAGGGTGTAAAAGCCGTGCAGGTTCGAATCCTGCCTCTATCGCACGTCCTTATAGTTCAACGGATAGATCATGAGTCTACGAAACTCAAGATGAAGGTTCGATTCCTTCTAAGGACGCAAGCAGTGCAGCCTGGATGTGAACAGGCTAAGCCGCAGGGGTGGTTTCCCTTCTGCAGAGGGGCAGAGGGGTCCTAAATAAACCGATCAGGGCGGAAGGAAGCTAGCAACCGTGAGGATCATCAACACTAGTGAGGCTTAGTGGTAGAATCGGCAGTATCCCTCAGGACAGCCTCTAATGGGGAGATACGAAACGTGCTAGCAAGTGTAATAACGGAAATGCCGTACTTGATGATCAAGAGGGTTCAAATCCCTCCGCTGCTAATTATGCCGCAGTAGTATCAACAGTAGAACGTCACTTTGGTAAGGTGAAAGTCCCGGGGCAGCACCGGGCTGTGGCTCATGGTTCTGTGGGTGACTGGATTAGCCAGCTGTCTGCAAAACAGCATAACCGAGTTCGATTCTCGGCAGGACCTCATAATTGATATACAAACGATTAATTTAATGGTATGATAGACTTATAAAATGGCCCGGAGGCATAGCATGATTCCTGAAAATCTCAAAAAAGACATCGACGGCATGACGTATTACCAACTTCTTGACAAGTGGCGCTTTGCTCCTGTGGGCGACCCGATGTTTCGGGGCGAACTTGGAGAATATTATAGCAAGGTGATGTTCGCTAAAAAGAATGCCGATCCAGCGGGTGCAGTAGCAGATAGTAAAGCTTTGGGATGGAAACGAGGTTGATTTATGACTGTTAAAACTGCTATTCGAGATCTGATTGATAATCTGCGAATGGCGATTCCTGGCGGCCGGCAATTTTTAGACATGTTTAAGGATTTTTCAATATACGATGTTGATGATCCCAATCTTCCAATTATCGACAAAACAATTATTTCAAAAGTGATTAAGGCGAAACAAGTAAAGAAAATTATAGTAAAAGACACAGAAAGAAACGATACTAAAAAGCTGGGTAAAAAGCCCAGAGGTCGTCCAAGGAAAATAATGCCCTATTAGTTTAATGGTAGAACAACTGTCTTGTAAGCAGTGAATACGGGTTCGATTCCTGTATGGGGCTCATAAAAATTGCATTATCAAATTTTCGAGGTGATATCATGATTTGGTACATTATTGTCGCGATCATTGCTTTTGTTGCTGGAGCTTTGGTGTTTAGAAATAATCCAGCTAAAGGTGAAGTTGCAGCTAAAATATTAGAAGCAAAATTAGCCGAGGCGCTTGCAAAAGCTAAGACTTTAGAGGAACAACTTTCAAAGAAGTAATTTAAAAAGGAGCATAAAATATGGCAAAAAAGGGCAAGATGACGAAGAGACCGAGTACGTTAGTAACGGCACCCGGCTGCGAGGCTTGCAGCAAAGTGTGCAAGTATAATGCTGCGATTGCTGATCCGTTTATGGCAGCAGAGTGGAAAAGAGACGAGCCGTACGGTTGTAATTCAAGGCTTATGGGCTAGAAGGGGAATAGAAAATGGACATCAATAAGATTGAAGAGATTCAGAGACAAATCAAGAAACATCAAGCTGCAGTACAGCCGCCATCAAGAGACATTCCTGTTGGTGCTGGAAGACTTTCTGATGACCTTTCAAAGGTTCAGTCAACTGATGTTATTGGAAAAGGCGGAGAATCAGATCTTCGTAAGTAAGTTCAATGAAATTTAAAGTAGAGCTTGAAATAGACGACGATAAGAAAACTATTACAATAAATGACAGCCGAGAAAATGTGCCACCTAAAGAATTTAAGGGCGGCATACATTTAGTAGCAGCTGATGGCGAAGCGAAAGTCTACTACGTTTTGTCGTATGGCGCATCAGCTGATATAGGTTGGGCTTTAGCGCAGGGAATTAATGACGGATGGCATCTTCCATTTGTTAAGCGAATGTTTTATCATTTCACTGAATGGGTAAATAAATTTCTTGTCAATAAGAGCGCCGCATTCGATCTAAATGATCAACACGATATGGATGAAATGGAAAAAATCTTTAATAAGTGGAGCAGCATCGATAAAGAAAAGCCTCCAACAATAAATTAACATACGCCCTTGTCGTTCAATGGAGAGGACATGAGTCTTCTAAACTCAGAATGAGGGTTCGATTCCTTCCGAGGGCGCAAGTAGTACGGTTCGAAACGTTCGTTCCCGGTAAGTCTTCTTGGTGTAAGATCCAAGTTCAGCTAAAAACGAACTTATGCTCCAGTAGGCCACGTGGAAGAGTCAGCTGGCTCAAACCCAGTACAGGACGGGTTCGACTCCCGTCTGGAGCACATTATATTAAGAAGGAGAACGCATATGGGCTGGCAATCAAGACTTCCGAAAGACAAGAAACCCGAATTCAAGAAAACGTGCAATAAGTGCGGCGACACAGGTGTAAAGCGAACATATGTGTCTCGTGGCGGCGTTCCCGAACACGGAGTTGTACCGTGCAAGTGCGTATCTGTGGACGAACCTAAATCATACGATATAACAATACCACCTCTTCCAATAAAATAATCGTTGTACAATCCCCTACAAATGTAGTATAATGAACTTATCTTAATGAGGTGTATCTATCATGTCTGTCTTCCATGCCTACGAAAAAGTTGAACGTCTAGAAAAAGAAGAGTGCGATGGCATTCTCAATGGCGCGTGCTATATCTTTGAGAAGATTGATGGTGCCAATGCACAGATCTATCTAGATACTGAGACCCGAGAGATTGCTTTCGGTAGTCGTAATAGGGTTCTCGGTATTGGTGATAATCTTATTTCTGGAGACTCGTTCCGGGGCTTTGCCGCTTGGGTGAAGGAGAACCGAGAGCCGCTTCAGAAGTTCTTCGACATTCATCCCAGCTTTATTCTCAATGGGGAGTGGCTAATCAAGCACTCTGTTCAATATGGTCCTACCGCCTATAGTAAATTTTACGTCTTCGATATCTACGACTCTATTGAGGGTAGATATATGGGAATCGAAAGTCATCGATCTTGGCAAGACCTTTTAAATCTCGGCATTAATTTTGTCGCATTTGATTATCGTCTTGAAAATCCAACAATGCAAGATTTGATGCGAATGCTTGAATTGCCTTCTCGATATGGCGCTAAGTTCCGCGAAGGTATCGTAATTAAGAACTACTATTTTGTGAATAAGTTTGGTCGTCAGCCTTATGCTAAGCTTCTTCATGAAACCTTCCAGGAAGTAAAGAGTAAGCCAAAGGCTCCTATTAGCCCAGACGCTATTGAACTCGCTATTCAGGTTCAGTATGTAACTGCAGCCAGGGTTGAGAAGATTTGTCAGAAAGTTAAAATGAGCAAGGCTATCGATAAGGCTCATCCACTTGCACTCGTGACAAATCAGTATGATGCAACTAACGTTCGACTCGAAATGAAAGACATCCCTCAGGTCATCAACATGGTTTGGTACGATATCATCACCGAGGAGATGAATGACATCCTCAAAAGACTCAAGGATCCAACTATCAATTTTAAACTGTTGAAGAGATTAGTCTTCGAACGTGCAAAGGAGTACTATATCAAGAGTCTTCAGGGTGAAATCAAAGAGCCTCTAAAATCTTCAATTGACCCTGATGATTCTGAGTTGACTGAACGAAATCACTTCTAACGAGGAGTACCGCATGCGGGGTAGAACAAAAGCGGCAACAAGATACACTGCATTTAGAAACAAAATGTTGTTTGCATTTGCATCTGAGGAAGGACAATCGTCTGAGTTCGTTGCATTCGTCCGATCAAATGAAAACCTTGATTGGGCTTTTGTAATGTACTGCGACGAAGGTGAGACCCTTAAGTTCATGGAAGAAGGGCCTGCAACGGCACTCTACCAGATTCTCCGGCTGGCTGATAAAACGGTTCTATTGAGACAGCTTGAACCGATGTCAGAGTTTATTTGGGGAGATAAAGGAAAGCAGGCTCTTTACACTGCGATTTGTGTGTTGCACAGCGTTAATTTAGTTGATTATCAGATTAGAGATTTTGAAAGTTCACCGTCAAACACTCTACAACTTACCGTCAAAGAAGACGTGTAACAGGAGGATTCATATGTCACAGACAGGAAAACAGGCGTACGAAGCGATCAAGATTGTTATTGACGGGCTGCAGGAAGACATCAACAAGTTTTATGACAAGGAAGTTAATGCAGCTGGTGGTCGTCTTCGGAAGGGCATGAAGCAGATTGCTGACATCCTTCGGGCAGAGAAGAAGAACGTCCTGGAAGTCCGTACAAGCAGACTGAAGAAATAATTTGGAGGGAGGTGGCAGAAGCTACCTCCCTCTTTTCGTTTAATCTGGAGGCAACCTGATTATGAAACAAATCATAGTAATGGGCATCCTGTACGAGATCATCCAGCTTCGGTCTAAAGATGTTATCGCCGCTTTTAAGACGGGCCAACATCTCGAAGAAGTAAAGAAGCTAGTGGGAGACGAAGGTCAGCACTTTGCAGGGCTGTGCGATGCTCAAATGAATAAGATTTACTTGAACAGTGAGCTTTCCGAAGTAAAGGTTGAGAAAACTTTTATTCATGAATTCGTTGAAGCTATTGATCAAGAATCTTGTCTGGAACTAACTCACATACAAATGCAGGCGATCACAAATGCTTTCTTTCTTGCTGGGATAGTAAGCGTTAAGGAGTTGCTCAAGAATGAACCCGAAGATATTGAGATCAGTATCGATACAAATCAAACTGGATGAATTAAAGGGTAGCGTCAACTCGATGATGATTCCCGCAAGGGGAAACAGAAAAGCATTCATTTATTCAGGGAATTATAGAGCGGCTAAAAAGAAGATTCAAGATTATCTAGACACAAACTACCCTGCCTTCAAGGGCTACTTTGCCGGCGCTCCTGAGTTCTATTACACGACTGTACAGTATTATGTAGGGGATAATTGGTTAACAAAATCCTCAAAATATATGAAACTGCGTAAAAAAGACGTAAACAATTACATCAAAAATGCAGAAGATCCTATATTTGCTTTCGTTGGAATCGATGATTCTAGCATCATCAAGTATTCCCCAATTGAAAAGGTTCTGATCGAGCCGGGCGAAAGCTCTACGCTTCTGTGCGTAATCTGCTTGTATGCTATGGAAGGAAATTCATTGAGACAAATGAAAGACGTAATAAATGATAATCTATAAAACAGTTAACATAATCGACAATAAGATTTACGTTGGCAAACAAGAAAAAGATAATCATAACTATTTAGGTTCTGGTGTACATCTCAAGCGAGCGATAAAGAAATACAGCAGAGAAAACTTCAAGAAAGAAATAATTGATTGTGCTCATTCTAGAAAAGAATTATGCGAAAAAGAAATTTATTGGATTGACTTCTACAGATCTCGAGACCTTGATGTGGGTTATAATATTACCAAGGGAGGAGAAGGGAGTGATTATTGGAAAGGCAAGAAGTTTTCTGACGAACATCGGAAAAGAATAAGCAAAGCATTCTCTGGAGAGGGAAATCCATTTTATGGAAAATGTTTAACCGACGAACACAAGGCTAATATGAGCAAATCTCTCAAAGGAAAGAAAGTAAAACCTCGTTCTGATGAATACAGAAAATACTTATCGGAATCGAGAAAGGGCGAAAATAATCCAAATTATAGACATGGGAAGAATATTAAAGAGGGATTGCAGCAACATCTGGTAAGATTTCAATGAATCCGTAGGCTAATTCTTCAACACACTGTTTAGTTACACCAATTTTCTCTATCACGTAGAGGTACATTCCAAAGTTCAAGTTCGACTTCAGGTCGAATCCTACCAACTCTCCCACCACGTTTCCCTCATACTGCTCTAGTGCTTCTGCAGATAACTTCTCTTTGATGGAGAGTCTGTAGTTGTATTTAGATCTGCCTTCAACGATAGCAAGACCCTCTTTGTCGAAGGTCTTCATGTCGAGACGGTACTTGTCGTTCTTGATGAGATACAATTTTTGTCCCATAAAATGCGAGAGCGGCCTTTCGGCCGCTCTCATCTCCTTGTTTTGTTTACTTGAGAATTGGAGCTTCTGCTGACAGTCCAAGAACTGCGGCTAGAGCGCCGTGCACTCTCAATGTAATAAAGTCTGAGATGTTCTGAACGCCTATTCCTAAGTCGGCATCAGCTGTTATTACGTAAACAGTGTCGCCAGGCTTATCGCCCGAAATTGCGAAGAATCCAAATGCTCCATCGGGATCTAGAGCAAATGTTCCATCGCCAGATTGTACTTCTACAGCAAAACCCTCTACGGCTGCTGGTTTTCCAGCAGCAGATGCTGGTTTGAGTGTCACGTGAATCTTCTCTTCGTTTGTGCAAGCTAGTTCTAACATTTTGTAATCTCCTATAACTACTTTAAGGTTGCCATGCCCACTTTATAGTTCCAAACAATAACAGTCCCTTTTTCGTTCTCGTCTTCATCCTCGTCTTCTTTGCAATTGCAATCCTTGATTCTTTTAATATAAACGTTTCCTTTGTGATAAAGCTTCGAAATACGATAAGGATGCCGCGAGCATTCAGCATGGGTTTTGTATTTCATAATCGTTCCTCCGCTTAGTAAATAAATTAACCGGCTGACAGGAGATTATGCGTTGCTAAAAATTATTTTCTAAGTGCTGTCCCACAGTTCGCACAGAATTCATAATTCGAATGCCATTTCCTACCACAAGTTGGGCATTTAAATTTTTCTCTAACAATTATCGGCTTATTAACATAAGCTTTATCTCTTGTCCCTTTCAGTATGATTATCATCGAGTGCATGTTAGATTCGAGGGCACCAGCATACGCAGTTCTAAATTGCTGAAACGACTTGGAGCCTTCAACTGTGATGCCGTCCACGGGTTCAGAACTCTTTAAGAAATTAACGCTTCCGATTGGGCTCTGTTGTCCAGCTACAGATGAATTGAAACAAGACGATTGAGTGCCTCCGACTCTTGAATTCGATGCTGTGTATGTAATATTTCCCACTGGAATGCTAGTATTGATGTAAGTATAGGGTTGCCCAATACTGTTCAGATGGCACCACGGACATCTGCACCACGCATTATGATGATTGTGGTAGTGATCGTGTTTGTAGTTGTAGCGGATTTCTTGTACCTCTGGCAACGGTTTTTCAAACTGCCATGTGATGCGGATGATTCCATCATCGATTTTATCACCTCTGAAATCGCTGATTTCTTCGGTCTTTTCGATGAATTTGAATCGACGACCTTCTGTAAGATTTTCAACAAATCTTTCGATGTCAGCTGTGTGGCCAGCACGCATGTAGAAGCCATTTTCACTTACTTTTCTGCCATCGATTTCAATGTGAACTACAGCATTTCTACCACCGAGATTCTTGAGCAAAAGCGAGTACTCGGATCCAAACGGAATGAATACAGAACTCTGGTTGTCTTGGAATTTTTCACGAAGAATCTTGTTGTTGACTTTAACCGAACACACGAATTTGTTGCTATAAGCTGACATAATTGCCTCCAAGGTGATCGTCTAGCACCTTATTTTATTTTTAGACGATTGGATTTATGCAATTTCTTTATATGTTAAATTATTAACAACTCGATGAATTTTCCAATATGGAAGATTAAAAATATTAGAAATTTCGTTTATCGTTTTATTTTCACTGTACAGTTTTCGTATTTCTATTGCTTTGTTTTTAAATTCTATAAACCGCTTCGGGAATTTTGTTTATACGGACGAAAGTTATCAGTTCGAGCAGTCTAACATCACCCATGTATTGCATGTGTTTTGTCGATTCTGCCCAATTTGTAGATGTTTCCCACTCTTGTTTTTTAGTCATTTCTCATCCATACTGAATCGCCCTGATTTCCCATCAAATAGAGAGGTATATAATACAGCTCTTTAAATCCATAGAAGTTTAGGAGATGTTGTACTTCTCCATATACGTGCTGATTTCTCCATACCTCTTGCCATTCAACTTCAAGATGAAGAGATTTTAGGGCTCTGATGGCATCTCCAAAACTGAGGAGGACTTCCCAAGTAAATCCTTCTACGTCTATTTTGACGAGGTCTATTTCGGGCTCGTTTATGAGTTCTAAAAGCGTAATGCCGTTAATTGCTAAAACTTTGATCCAGTTTATGGGATGTGGCGCCCCCCAGTACTGAGAAACATATTCAGTATTTGTAGCAAGAATAGAGCTAGTTCCGACGATGTGGTCGGGCCATATTGTAGCAGGTATAGCATTGAACGATATTACACCTGGCTGATTTGATATCGCTAATTCGAATGTTCTGTACTGCGGGAAGTTTTTTACAATTTGCTTATATGATTCAGGATGAGGTTCTACAATAAAAACTTTTTCTAGGGCGCAGCCACACATTTTCTGCATTATTTCAGCGTGAAGGGCGTCCCTCGATCCTATTTCGAGAATATTTACTGCTGGTTTTTTGAAATGTTCTAAGAATGCATCGTAATATTGTTGCATGTTTCACCAAGGTTTCGGTGCATTTGGATCGACGGTAATGTCGAACAGTCCAGATGCAAATGCTGTGTGATAGTTTTTGATCAACTTACTTATGTATTCAGCTGGAACATTATTATCTTTGTAGTTTCCTGAATTGTATGCATCTCCCGCCATTCCGAGAAAATTGGGAGTTCCGAGATGTCTGTCTTTAAATATTCTCGTGTTAAAAAACTTTACGACAACGGGTAAAGCATATTCGTCGTTTCCAGCTTGACTTGTCGTGGGTGTATAACCCATCTCATAGAAGCAGATGAACATTAACTGGAAGCTACTATATGAACAGGCAGCTGCTTCTCCATATTGTTGACAGAGTTCGAATTGTTTTCCTTTGCAATATGTTCCGCCTATGTCGTAAACTGATTCGTGCTTTGGTTTGTTGTTATTTCCGCCAGAGCTTTCATTTAAGCTAAAAGCACCGAGAAAAACTTGTGAGTCGACGGGCTCTAATGTATCGTCTACAACAAATACTCGAGGAAACATAAGAACCGAAGACCATTTCTTAATTTGCGTAACTAACTGAGGTTCGATCAATGACATAATTATTCTCCAAATATTTCATCGCCCGCAGACTTTGGCTTTACTGTGCCTCCGCCAAAGCTAACTTCTGACAGGTCATAGAATTCAACTTCATCGCTTTCTTCAATTCTCATATGCCGATAGTTGATTTTGCAAGGTATTTCCATTCTAGCAGCTCCGCTTCTATTCTTTCCCACATAAAGACGGAGTTTATTAGCTGTAAATTCCTCTTTCGTTTGACGAGCTACAAGGACGAGGTCAGCAATCATAGCTTTCTCCCATGATTCTGAGAGGTTAGAAATGTCCGATTCTTGCCTATCATACCCAGCTCTATTAATTTGAGAGGCGGTCCAAACGGGACACTGAAACTCAGACGCCAATGCTTTTAATTGTCTGTAAATGAGGCCAAGGTCTGACCGACGTTCAGTATTCTTAACGGATGACTTCATAAGGTCAGCATAATCAACGATGATAACGTCAGGCTTCATACCGCTGGACATGATTTTTCTTTTAATGTAAAGGGAGAGCATCTCCTTCGTTAAAATTTCTGGCGGAAACTCTTTCAATAAAAGTCGGCTCTTAGGATGCTCTTCTGTGAATTTCTTGATATAGTTGTCAATAACCTCGGCTGGACTGTTGATAATATCGATGATTGGCTTTCCAGAAATTAAGCAGTCGTATCTAGTCATAACCTCACTAGATGTCATTTCTAATGTAAAGTGGAACACTGTTTTTTCTTGCATTAAAGCGTGCTTTCCAATATTCACAAGAAACAATGACTTTCCAAATCCTGGCGGAGCAGCGATAAAATATAGCTTGTTGGGATATGCTCCGCCTATGAGGATTTCATTTAGACGGTCAGAGAAGGTGGTAATAATCTTGCTTTGGTTTATGATGGTTCTGTCGCGTTCTCTTTGAGCTATGTCATCGAGTTCCATTTCACCAAAGTCGGCTTCAAACGTGAGGTCGTTCAATAGATTGTAGATGTTTCCCTTGATAGCTGCCAGATCTTTTTCATCCATGATGCCGAGGCTCATGTTAGAATCGGCATTCTTGACAGCTCCTACGATCTGTTGAGCATTTTTGAGAAGGACAAAGCTTTCAATTTTCTCTACAAAATACTTGATGCAAGACGCTTCATTAACATCGTTTACTTCCCGCCTCGCCATACCTCTCTCGATAAGTTTTTCCAGCTTCTTGCCTCTAAACTTTTCGATGATATAAAATTTATCTTTGTTACCCAGTCGGTCCTTGATGGCCTCGACAAATTGATCCTGCACTTCACTATCCTGGAGGATGGGCTCATCAAAGAAATGGAAATCCTTTGCTTTTTCAAAAACAAAGAGATGATACTCATTTATCGACTCCAGTAAAACGTTTAATAGGTTTATCAGCATGTCGTTGCTGATTCCGATATATTTAGTAATCAATTATCACCTCTATAAAGAATAGCCAGGCTACCTTGGCCTCGCCTGGCTTTGATTCCGGCGTAAGAAACTGGAATACCTTTAATGCAACAGCCCCAAGACCGGAAGATTATTAGATGTTAATCTTCAGAAAACGATATTGCTAAACATGCCGTTTTAGGCATGTTTATGAAAACAGGATAACCTGTTTTAGTCCTACAGCTGATTGTAGAGTTGGGTTCGCCCTTTTCAGCTTTTAGAATGACAGTTTTGTCATCCTGTAGGTCGGTTAGAGTTACTTCACTTTCTGAGTCTGCAGCGAATACGTTTTTGATTTTTATTTTCATCGTATTCTCCTTTCGGTTTTTATGCCCCTCGGCATGATATTAGCAGGCTCACAACATTCTACCTATGTGATTTAATCTTCTATTATGTGGAAGAACCTGCCAATACTGGTTAGAACGGAATGTCGTCGAAGGCAGAGTCGGACGGGAATGCTGCTGGAGTTCCAGCAGGAGGAGCCTCACCCGCAAAATCTGCACCAGGAGCAGGAGCTCGATATGGGCTTCTGCCGGAGGTGTCACCTGTCGTGCCACCCGACGCCTTGATGGCTCTGTTCTCTTCTACAATCCTTGCGCTTTCTTGCTGGAATGCCCAGGCGAAGAATGGCATTTCATTGATGATCCAATAAGCCTCTTCGGAAGAGAGGACGAAAGATGTTGACTTTTCTTTCATGGATGAATACAGCGTGACGGTAATACTATGGGCGAATTGATACGGGTCCTTAGCCCATAACTCGGGCTTCGACTTGAGAAGATTTTCTACTCTCTTCATGAAGAGGCAGGACTTCTTCTTCTGACCGTCAACTTCAAAGAAGTGTTCAATTACATATCCGTCTGCAGGAACTTGCTTCTGAGGATTCAGAAGGTTTTCAGTGAATCGTTTGATTCGGAGAATCTCTCCAAGTCCGAAAACCATTGAGAGCTTCTGTTCATAATCAAAACGCTTTTCAACGGGTTGTCCGTTTTGCTGAAGTTGTGGTGCAATTTCAATCTTAAACTTTGTAGCATCTTTGTACGAGCCCAGTTCGAACCTGAGGCACGCCGTCTTGTGGTAAAACGTTTCCGAAATGAGGGTCTTGGGTGTAGCCATTGTCAGTCTCCTTTGTGGTCGGTGTGAACGTTTGTGTTTTTATTCACCCTTGTATATTGTATCATAGGTTGATGGTTGCCAGACGACGGTACGCTAATAATAAATCCATTCACAAAAATTCCCATGGGAACTTCTATTTTTTCTTGTCCCTTTTTGATTTCAATCTTCAACATGCTTTAGCTCCAACTCTACTTTTACATTATCTTTCTTCATGCTAAACACCTTAGAGCGCATCTTTTCAAGATAACGCTTGGCTACAGTGCTTTGCCGAGATTTGTAATATCTGTTTTCTGATTTATCACTTAGTTCCTTGTTCTTACGCAGTGAGTAACTGAATGGCATGGTTTCTATATTGAATTTTGTGTGCTCAATGTTTTTGACTATTCCGATGATGTCTACTAGATAGAGCTCTTGAATATTTGAGTTGCTGAACTGGTCGAGCTTGGTTATCTCTAAACCGGCTCTTTGAACAACCGTCATCGATGTCAAGGCATCACACATCATCATTTCAACTTCAGAAAAATCTTTACATTTTATGGTTAAAAAGTTCTCTGAAAATTTGCTGTGGTGATGAAGCTTATCGTTGTTGAATTCCTCAACCAATTCGAAATTTATGACTCTTCGCTCGCCAATTTGAATATTCTCTATTTTTTCGTATACAAGAGCATCGTTTTTATACAACAGAATTTCTGTTCCTTCGTGAAACACTGCGGTATAGCCTAATTCGTCTGTAATCGTCCACGTCTTATGAAGCGCTGGCTCCATCTGAACAGACTTTACGTATACAGGTATATGTCGAGAACCTAAAAGTGCATCAATAGACAGACTGAGATTAACCTTCTTGTTCTGCTTTAGTTGATCTTCCTGCGCATTATACAGATGTTTGTGCAAAAACTTGGCAAACTCTTCGGTTCTGTAGCGAGGGCCTCCCCATCGATTGGCATATGCCGTCATCGTATGGAGAAGATTAAAAAGATGCATTATACTTGGGTCGGCATTTTCATATCGTTCCGAATTTTACCGTCGATGATCGGCTTTGGGCCGCCGGCTTTGTTAGAATATTTTCTTTTTACTGTGGTGACGGGGGAGATCATGGTGACGCAACCTTCGAAGTTGATTGTTTGGTTTTTCTTATAGATTTTTTGGCCACATTTGCATATACCTATAGATCTTGTTTCGCTTAAGCTTGCATACTCGCTGAAGCTATAGATTGTTTCTGCACTCTTCTTGCATTTTGGGCATTCAAATTCGTAGATAGGCATTACCATTTCTCCATTTCTTTGAGGTTCTTTCCCTTATACAGCTTATACGCGAACCGAGGAATACTAATAGGTAAATTAGCGGCTTCATCGCCATAATATACGAGCTCTGCAAACTTTTTGGCGCCTCTAATGATATCGGCATGAACATTTTCAAATATCTTGAATTCGTCCTTTACCTTGTCGAGATATTGATCAGGAACATTGAAAATAGCAGCATCTACGTTTAGAAGGCACTGTTTGACACCGTATTCTCTAGTTTTGCCAATGAAGTCGAAGCAGTTTACAATCATCAAATCGGCTGTGGTTGCCTGAAACGGAAAATTATGAGCACTGAGGAGGGACTTCCAATAGTTGTCCTTGATCATGTCGTCTTCAGAGAACCGCCTCATTCTCCACGTAGGCGAGAAGATGGAGCTATTGGCTTTCAGGTAACGCTCCAAATAGCCCTTGTACTTCTGCATTCCCGGATACCTTGCATAGAACTTCCTTTTGTATTCCTTCACATCGTTGACACTTACACCTGTTTCTTTTGCAATAGTTGTATCGCCTGCTAGGTTGAGCATCGCTAATACGAACAACTTAGAAATATTTCTTTCCTTATCGGTTATTTCAATGTTGCCAAACAGTTCGTGTGCAAAGTTGACATAGAAATCTGTATCGTAGTTTAGATCTTCAATGAGGGTCTTGTCTTGAGATACAAGGGCTGCAGATCTTAAGTCGGCCGAATCAAGGTCGACATATACAAATGTATGATCACAGTCGGCAACAAAATACTCAGATGCTTTGCTTCCAATCTTCATGCTATTTAAGTACGGTTTACCGTACAGAAGCCGGCCCGTTGTAGTTGAGAAGACAAACATCTCGGCTCGACATCTATTATCTGTTGCTTCTTCGCACTTCTTAAGAGTCGGCTTAATGATATTATCTAGCTCCCACCCAGAGCATGCAATTGAGCCTTTCGCCATTCCCTCTCTGTCGATTTTAATTCCATTCCACTCAATTTCAAGTTTAACGGCCATGACTTTGGGTGAAATAAGGTTGACGTGCTGATGGGTAATTGGGTCGGCATCGAGGTCCCTCTTGAGTCTAGTTGTTAGAGAGTATTCACCTGCTGAATCTTCTGCGGCGTACTTTAGACTGTTAGTTGCCGCATTGAGGATTTCTTCAATCGTGTAAGTTTTGTAATTCTCGAGGTAATGGATATATTTTGCGACAAAGGCATATTGCGGAAAGCAGAGGAGGTCCCTGGACGCAGCTTTAAGGTTATATCCTTCAATCTTTCTGTTTTCGGAGAAGACGTGGAGGAGTTGCATACCGTCGAGGATCCTATTAGATAATAGGAAATCCTTATAAGACCGATTGAAGAAATTGCAAAGGCCAAATATGTCAAAGCCGCAATTCCAAGCGATGAATGTCTTAGGCTTTTCAAAAATGTATTTTTCAACAAGGTCTTTGATCTCCTTTGTCTGGCCGTTGTTATAGCATCCCGTAAGGCCCGGGAGACTCATATTGACGGCATGGCCGAGGTTGTCTTCAGTAGCAAACGACATGATTTTAACGTCGTGAGTTGCTTTGTTCCATATCTGAAGGCCTGTTGTTTCTGTGTCCACAGCTATTGTGTGCCAGGCGGGGAGGTCCATCAAACTATACATATATGATTTGACTTCATCATATTTTGTATGGAGCTTGACTCTTGGTGAAAAGCCATTTTCAACTACATCGATTGGCCATTTGCTACGGTCTGTTACTGACTTATGAAGATAAGTGTCTCTAATGCTCATTTTGAAGTTTTGAGTATTGTATACCAACGTCTTCATGAATGATTCGAATGCTAGAAATGTCTCTGGCTTAGTCATTGTAAAGTCAATTGGCGGCATGTAGGCAACAAGATAGTGCTTCTTGTCTCTCCTGACGAAGTAAGAGAACTTGTGGACGTCTCTTGCAGGGTTTCCTGCCATCTTGTCGAACTCGCCAATATCTCTCACAACGTGCTGATAGAGGTTCTTCCCAAACACGATAAGAACTTCGTCGTCTTTGATCGCATATCCTCTCATAGAGTCGGTTCTTTTAGCAACTTTCAAGCCTATTTCGAGTTCTTTGTTTGACTCTTTAATTTTTTTGAAAATGCCTACAAGCTTATCGAGGTTTTCTTGCTTCTTAGGTTGCTCAGTTATTAATGTTATTATCATACTCTCTCAACTTATCTTCGAAATTGATGTGAGCGCTTTCGATATTGAAGGTTAGACAGAACTTCTCTATCTTTGATGTGAAACCTGGCTTAAAGAGGTTCTTTGCAATTTTGGGTTTGATGAGGTCACTAATAACTGTATAGACTCCAAAGACATCGAATGGAAGAATTGCTATATCGGACGATCTGAAATTTGCTGTCACAAAACACTCGATATTGTTGTTTGCGTTCTTTCTAAAATTAATGCCGAGCGTGTTTATGCAACCGCCCGAATCATTCGTAAAATGGAATCGCCGGGTCGTGTCTTCCTTCTGACCGTACATCTTTATTTCCTTCTGGATGATGTAGATCATTTTGCTCTTTAGGGCTGCGAAGAAGAGTGCGTGGTTTTCTATCGCCATTGTATATTCGCCATGTTCGACCATCTTAGCAAATCCGCCGAAATAGTCCATCATTGACTCGAATTTAGTCGTTTCTAGATTGTTTTCAGCTGATTGCAGGCGGACATTTGTAATCTCTTTAGTGTTGCCCACGCCTTTGCCTATGTGTTGAATCATTCTGTATAGATTCCAAATTTTGGTTGACATGTCGGTATTCATCATCATGTTAAACCACGGTTCGGCTTCAGCGATGGTCTGTGCGATGCTCTTATCGTCTGCTTCAATAACTTTAACGAATGGTATGTTCTTTAATCCTTCAGCATTAGCGTTGTACAGCGAATTCATACCAAAAATCGTATCAATATCATATAGATCGTCGCCTCTTTCTTTAAATCTTTTAGAAAGAGATGCGTTATTCAGCGTTAGAATGATCGTTCCGTTGCTGGAAATATGGTCAATCAAGTCGTTAATGTAGCATGATTCAAGTTCGGGATATCTAGAAAAGTATTGGTTGTAGAGATAATGTGTGAGGATTCCTCTATCGCCAGTAAATAATCTCTTGCTTACAGGGCAATCGGGCATTCTAAACATAGCCTTTTGGAAAGATGTCTTTCCGACGAGGTCGTTACCCTCAACTATTATCTGTGGAATATACATATACCCTCATTATACAATGGATTTGACGAACTTTGCCTTCTTAAGTCCGAAAAAGTTGTTCTGGCGATTGATGGTTCCCATGTACACATTGTTTAGCGTTGCTTTATCTTCAAGATTGATAGGGCCCTCTTCTTTGTGCGCCCAATAGTAGATGCGGTTGAGGATTGAAATGCCGTCTGAAACACCAATCACATAGTACTTCTTGCCCGTCTTTGTTTTCTTCTTTTCAATTTTATTGATGCGGAAGAAACAAGATGCTTCTTGATTGTTGTCGAGGTCAACGGCATCTTCCAGCGCTTTCAACTTGAGCTTATCGCCGAATTTTGTTGCTACAGCTTCTTTGAGCTTTGTGAAATAGTCCACCTCGGTAAAGCTGATGTTGGTGTATTCTATTTCATTGGCTATGATGTCGGTGAGCTCCAAGGCCACAGGGTCTTCCTTGTATTTCCTCTTCTGGATGAAGTAGTTGTACATGTCAGCCCTAGAAGCTCCAGCTCCAATCTCGTCAAGAGCTCCCGACTGAATGAGCGCAACAATGAGTCGCTTATTTTTGAGGACTTTACTGTCGGAACTAATGAAGTCGTCGATTGAAGCGAATGGTCGTCGTAGGATGATTTCTTCTGCTGCTTCAGGTGTGATGCCTTTGACAGAGGTAAGTCCGAAACGAATGTCATTGCCGTCGATTTCGAATTCTTTTCCCGACTTATTGACGTTAACGGGCAATATGCGAACACGCTCTCTTTTAGCGAATTTTCCTTCATGTTCATAATAGATTGGGCTAGTTTGGACGTGGCTGATATACTTAGCAATGGATGAAGTGCCATATTTGTCTTCCTTCGCTCGGAATGTGTTATTGAGGAGTGCTGTATAGAACTCTAATCCATAGTGAGCTTTAAGCCATAGCTCTCTAAACGAGGTCAAAGTATAAGCATCGGCATGCGACTTATTGAATCCGTATCTAGCAAATGATCGGATGAGGTCCCATAATCTTTCAGCTTCCTCGATTCCCATCAACGGTTCGGCATTGCTTACGAACTTGTCGTGCCAAGAGTCTACTCTCTTTAACCGAGCAGTTTCAGACTTGGTTGATCGCTCATACTTGACAAGGTCTCTTCTGGCTAAGTTAACCTCTATTGCGTTGAACTTTCCGATCTCTTTAAAGATTCGCATGAAGTCTTCTTGGAAGACAATAATTCCGTAGGTTCCTTTGAGAAGGTTACTGTACGACGGGTGGACCTGACTCTCCCAATTACCATTTCTCTTTCTTTTTGCGAACTCCGTGTGCATGCCCATATCGAGAGGGCCGGGACGAATAATAGCGTTAATGGCAGATAAGTCGTCAAAACAGTCAGGTTGAACATCTAGCGTCGTCTTGGTAGCAAGGCTTGACTCGAATTGGAAGACCCCGAGGGTGTCCCCGTTCCTGGCGAGTTTGTATGCTTCGGGCGCTTCAACATCGATTTCGTCCCAATTAAGAGATACTCCATGGCGTTTTTGTACGAGGTCCATGGAATCGTTAACCACGGCCAGATTATTAAGGCCAAGAATATCAAACTTGACAAATCCCTGACTAGTAAGCTCATGGTAGTCCCCACCTTCAGTATTTGCTGTTACAATATGTTCTTTTGCTCTAACAAGCGGAATCCAATCATACAGAGTCACCGAGGAAACAACTAATCCTGCTGCATGGCGGCCAATAGCCTTGATTGAATTTCTTAGTCTTTTGAAAAGCCTGTTTACGTCACTATGATTGTCGAGGAAACTTTTGACATCTTTATAGCGGTCGATGATATATTGATAAGACATGTTGTCTATAACGTCCTTCTTACCGTCGACATAGATGAAGAAGGGAATAGCGTTTGTGACCTTATTTACTTCTGTAAAGTCAACATTATATATTCTTGATGCATCTTTAATTGAAGACTTAACTTTAGCAACTTGATAATTGCAGATAGTCGCGACCTTATCGTTCCCGTACTTATCAATAAGATATTGCTTAACGGCGTCTCTAATATCGGGCCTGAAATCGAGATCAACGTCGGGGAGGTCGGATCGTCCTTCGTCAAGGAATCGTTCGAACAAAAGATTATGTTTAATTGGGTCGATGTCTGTGATCTCAACAAGATAGTTGACAAGTGAGCCTCCCGCAGATCCTCTACCTGGTCCTACAGAATACCTACCGAAGGTTTTCTTTGTCCAGCGGATCATGTCTTCTAGAATTAGAAAGTAATCAACGAAGCCAAGTTTTACAATAACATCGTATTCTCTACGACACCGAGCTTTATATTCTGCCATTTTTTCTTTAGGAATTACTCTGAACTTCAAACCTTCAGCAATTTTATCATATAGAACCTTCGCGCCATCGGCATATAGCTGCGGAATCTTGATGGTTTTGTCGAGTTCGATATTTTCGATCTTCGTAAATAGTTCATACGTATTTTTTAAAATCTCCCACCGGTCAGCAGCAGTATACGGAAGGCTATCATAATCTTTACCAAATAATTTTCCCTGTTTGGCATCATCTACTAAATGCTCATAGGTCTTGAGATACAAGTCTTTAACTGTAAATTCCCATAGTTTCTCTGTCTCAGTATCTTGATCCTCTTCTGGAACCTCTTCATCTGGCTCTTCTTTAGCTTTCTGCTTATATGACATTTTGGTCTGAAGGAGTAGAATAGCCTCGTGGACTTTTTGATCCTCTGGGTAGAGATAGTGAGCATCTGTCGTTAGAATATTTTTTACACCAGTTGATTTTGATAATGCAAAAAGAGCTCTGTTTAGTTCCCACTGATGAGCGTAGTCCATTGACATCATTTCAAGATAAAAGTCATCCCCAAATTCTGCCTTATATTTTTCAATGTATTGAACTGCTTCGCTATTCTTACCAGCGGTAATAAGTTTATTGAGTTCTCCACCAGCACATGCGGTAGAGATGATGAGGCCCTCTTTATTTTCAGCAAGTAGTTTGAAGTCGATGAGGGGAAATCGGTAGAACGACTCGATGAATGCAAGCGAGGTTATTCTAAAGAGGTTCTTGAGTCCTGTGTAGTTCTTGGCTAGAACAAGTATGTGATGTCTAGAACCTGCGAGCTCTTTACGCTTTTCAACAGCACCGTCTTCTTCACTCCCAATGAAAGGCATAAGCGCTTCGCGATCTGGAATGATGTAGAGCTCCGCCCCAAAGATCGGTTTGACACCAACACGTTTACATGCTTCGAACTGTTTAAAGAATACGGATACATTTCCATGATTTGTGACGGCCACTGCTGGAGCCTTGTGCTTAAGTGCCCAGAGCACATGTTCTTCAGCCGTGCCAATGCCGTCTCTAATGGAGAATTCGTTATGAACATGAAGATTGACAAAGCTTCGGACATTGATGTCTTCGATGTCGTCCTTGAGATGTTCGAGGGCTTTTTCCGCACCTTTTCCTCCCTGCCTTGCAAAGTAACTTGGATGATACGCTTTTGCAACCAGATAATCTCCGTTTTTATTTATTGAATAGTTTGTTGATATAAGTCCAAATAACTGCGCAACTTCATTTCCTAAACAGATAATAAGTTCGGGATCAACAATTTCTAATTCATGAAGGAATTTTTGAGTTATACAGTTGGGTAGAACAGCAGGATCTAGTTTATTGTCGGAAGTGGAACACTTAAGGATATTTGTGATGTAAACATTATCACGTGTTAAATTGACACCTTTTAACATTTCATTGACAATTGAATAGTGAACCTTGTCGTTGGCTCCAAAGATTTCGTTACCTCTATGTCCACCAAGCTCCCGCTTATTGGACGGATTCATGGCAACGAACATAATTCTGGCCCGCGGATAACCGCTAGCTTTAATTACTTCTTTATTGAATTCTAGTTGCTGGAGAGGACAAGCTTGACATGTCGAGGATGACATGTCGTTTATTGACTCTACTACATCAGCGAAATCGCTTCCAATTTCAATAGGCTCTAACTTATGCTCAATTCCCGCTATTGTGATTATTTTTGTCATGCTTTTCTCGATAAATAGTGCATAGCAGACGAAAGGACATTTATGTCGTCTTTAGCGTGACCTAGCATCGAATTACAGCTGTGACAGAGTAATCCTCGAATTTGATTCGTCGTATGATTATGATCTACTGAAAACCTTTTGTTTCTAAGACCGGGGTGTGTGCTTAAACAGATTGCACAGCAGTTGTTTTGCGATGCCAATAATTCGTTATAATTATTCAGATTTATATTATAATTTTTTTCTAAATATCGATTATTTAATTTGTCGTTTATTTGCGGCTGTCGTCTGTGCTCCTGACGACACGATTTGCAAACACAATCGATTCCGTCTTTTTTTCCGTTGTTTTTATAGAATTCTGTTTTAACTTTTGTCTGTTTGCACTTCTTGCATTGTTTCATTTGTTTTTTCCTTTATGAATTCGATTGCTTCCTGTAGGTTGTCTACAGGCTTGCATTCTTCTGGGTCGAAAAAGCCATAGTCTCCGGGTGTGTTTGTTTCGTTTCTAACGTAAATGTTGCATACGTTGGGACGCTCAGTGGTGTTTATTAGATTATACAAATTATCTTCAATAAAGTAAACAGCTTTTCCTTCGAAACGGTTAAAGAAGTACTTTTTCTCGCCGAGGTCCGTGAAATGAATCATGTCAACCCACTGGATCATTCCACGATTATAAAGCCACTCTACGGTTTGCATGTATAAAATTGGGTAAGATTTGACGGGCCTGTTGCTTAACAACGAAACAATACCTCGCTTATGGCATTCTCTTAGAAGGTCTCTGGCGTTATCTACGGCTGGCATGATCATTTTGTATCCCGATAGACGATACTCTTCTTTAAATTCTCGGTATACATCGATATTCTTTTCCCGCCAGGCACAAAAATCCTTCCAGTCTTTGAAATCGAGTCCCGTTTTTGCACTAAACCAGTACTTGTATGCACTTACGATATCAGATAATACGCCATCGATGTCTATGATGAATGCATACTTTGAATTAGCAAATTTCTTACTTGTCATGAAAAGTCTCTGCTTGAATTTCTGGTCGATTGTCTTGTTCTTCATTTGAAATTTCTGCATCAAATCTTCATAATCGATCTGATATTCGTGACAAACGTTAAACGCATATTTCATGATATCGACAACAGCGTCAGCTGCTTCAACCTTCTGATGGAGAATAGAGTTCGTCTTATGCTCCTTAGATGGGTCCCAGTCTAATGTATTCAATACATCGGTGACGTTCTTATTTATACCAATGCAATAGTCTTTGATTCTGTCAACATGGGTCTTGTCGACATACTCCGCTGCATTTATACGATCAAAGAAAGTCTTTTGAAGGTCATACAGTTTTTTCATTTTTCTTCTCGCCCTGGAACTTTCTTGTATAGTTGTGGGCCCAATGAACAACATCTTCTGTCTTGATAGAATGATTCATTTGGGCGTACCGTCCAACAAGTCTCACGCTACCAAGTTCCTTCAAATTGAGGCTCTTAGAGATCTGCGTGGCCGTTGTAATTTTATCGATGATCCATTCGCCATAGATAGCGATGAAAGGCTCCGGAGTTTTAGTCTCATATACCCACTTATCTAATTCAGGGACATATGTTTTGCGGTGCCATGGATCTGTAACGCTATAAATATAGTCGAATTGCCCTCTTCCCTTCTCGTCAACAAGAAAGAAATTCATAAAATCGGGAGCAGTTGAAATCTTTACTGTCATTGAAGTATTAGACAACAGATTGGTTAGAGCTGGCAGAGGAATAGTCGAGATGATGTTATCGGCGTAATGCTCGTTTTTATCGGTTAGTATTCGTCTATGAGAAATGCTTTTAATATTTTCTATCACGATGTTGTTATTGTCGGATTTCTGGGCTATGTCTAAACATCTCTTTAGAAGAGACTTCCCTAATGCTACCTGGGACACTTCAAAAGCCGTAAAGCTTCCTCTTCCACCTCCTGTAAGGTGGGTGCTCTCTGATTTTGCAGAGCCATGGGCTTTGACAGCATATTTCTCTTTGAATTCGTCGGTGGCAAAGTTGCGGATATCGTCGTTCACTTTATAGCCAATGAATATTTCTTTAGTTTTAGTAGGAAACCCTAGCCTTCTAAGCAATGCTTCTGTGTCCTTGTTCTGATGCAAGAACCTCGGCCCCAGCGGAAACTTTGCGTTGGTCTGGCTTGCAATATTGTTCGTTATCACAAGGTTTCTTGTTTTGGTGCTTTCAGCGAGATAATAGAACACTGTAAGGCCTGCTATCCCGCTGCCCAGAATGCAATTAGTAAAGTTAGGGTTACCCATTATTTCCTCGCGTTATATTCATTTTCACCAAAGATCGCGCAAAGAAGTTCATCGCCTGTCATATCGTCGTTATCGACGGTAAATGCTTCATCGAACAGCGCTTTATCGCGGTTGTGCAACTTGTCGTAATCGTTTTCTCCATACTTGATCCACTCTGTCGGTCCCGGCATCTTGAAACCGTGTTCAGCTAGTTCTTCATAGCTAGAGCAGCTTACATTGAACTCGGAATATGATTCCTTAGTCGGCCATCTACCACAGCAGGCAAATAACGAACTAAAGTATTTCGTCATACCTTCAGGCCCTTCGTGATAGATACACCGCTTCGCGCCATCGCACGCAGGCCTTAAGTAATTTGCCAATAATGGGAACTTTCTCCCAACAAGTTCCCTCAACGCGATATGCAGTGCGACGATAGAACTCTCTTCGCAAGCCATGAGTCGCCTGCTGCATTGACCCTTCAGCGCCAAATAGTTCTGTGTGAACACGTATGAATGATTCGTACTCATCGGCAGAAAAGCTCGGCCTGATTGCCAGGATCCAGTCCCTGTTCCAGATGATATTGTTCTTTCGTATAAGTTCTTTGTCTGAATTATCCATCTTTCTACCTCGAGGGCAAAGCCCGGATCTTCTTCCATTCTTTTACAAACGTCTGGATAAAATAAGAAATCTGCATCAAGTTTGTTATTATCTCTTGTTCCAATAGAGGCGAAGGCGGTTCCAAGTCGGACTCGTGCATGTTGGTCAAAAGTATGTCGTGGTGTTCCATTAACCTCGAAAGTGAATTGGACAGCTTCTGCAGCTTGAGGTAAGGTGTTTCCTGTGAGGATTGCAAGTACGATACGATATCGGTTCTCAGGAGTAAGTTTTTCCCATTTTCCAGTTGATCCCGTTTCATTGTCGCCCCACGTCGCTGCTGCCATTGATGCCATTGAACGGTATGGATTTATTGTCCAGTCATTCATTTTGACATACAGCGAATCTAGTGAATTCTTCCAACTATAAGTCTTCTTCGGCGCCTGGGACGGAAGTGTTCCCATGGCTTCTCTCATATTGTCTATTTGATCTTTGTAGTCGCTCATGCTGTTGCCTCCGATATAATTTTAGCAACTTCCTTTTGTTTCATATGAGACGTATCAATAAAGAGAGTCGTTAGGCCAAATGCCTGGACGAACTCGGCGTATTTAGCTTCAATAATTCTCTGTGCTTTCATTTTTTCTTCAACAGTTTTCGGCTCAGGCACAAATCCGCCACCGTTTCTAATTCCAAATCCTTTGCCGTGATCTTTCTTGAGACGTTCAACGATTCGTTTTCGCAAAACTTCATTGTCGTTCACAATAAGTAGAAAAATCTTGTACGGGAATTTGGTTTTGAGGACATTGACGAACTCGTGGTAGATTTGTTTATCATATAGTTCATTATACACCATTTCTGACAAAAAGCAGCGGTCAAGCAAAACTTTCTTATCTTTTACGGAAATGAGGTATTTGAGGCAAGTCATGTGAGAGATTTGATAGACTACGTCTCGTGGGACATGCATAGTTTGATTCATTATTGGTTTCCCTGGGTAACCAGCTACACTATAATTAAACGAGAAATGCTGTGCGTCATTGAATCTTGGGTGGTAGAAGTGGACGAAAGACTTCTTTTTCTTGAGAATGTCTAAAGTTGTTGTTTTTCCGACGTAGTTTGCACCCTCGATGATATACAGCATTATGCAGCCTCCAATTTTATGTAGACTACTTCAACACCCGCTTCTGCAAAAAGCTCTTCGGCTAATCTTGCCTGTTCTCGCCATCTTTCAGAAAATTCATTTTCAATTTTTGGTGAAACGACTTTAATGATTCCCGACTGAATAATATGAACGGCGCATCTATCGCATGACTGCCCTGGCCAGTTGAATAAAGTATAGCCGTCGAGCCTCTCTCTAGCTGAGAGAATAGCATTCATTTCACAATGAATTGTTCTTTTATATTTTTCTTCTCTATTATCAAGAATTTCAGGACGGTCTTTTATAGTCCTTGGAAATCCATTATACCCCACTGCAGCGACAGTTGTGTCGGGTCTAACAATAACGCAACCTGTTTTCGTCGAAGGGTCTTTTGACCAATTGGACACATGTTCGGCTAAAAACATAAATCGAACACTCTTCGGTGAAACATTGCTAATTTTGAATACTTGAGGTTCCATGTCACTTTTCAATTACTATGTTTTGAATTGGGAATGTCTCTTCGAACACTAGTTTTCGCATATCCTCGAGGTGCACTTTTGTAGCTTTAAGTTCTCCCTCTACGGCACTTGGCGGGAGTTTTTCTCCGTCTAGCATTTCTTTCAGTGCCGCCAGAAAGTCTTTAGAATCCATATAATTGAATGAAAACGTGGGCTCTCTGAACATCGTTCCTTCGGGAATCTCCGCAAATTCAAGTGGCACTTTCTTTGCCACAAACGTTTTTAGTCCGACCTGTTTGACGATTACGAAATTTGACGTTCCAGTATAGTCTTGGAATAAGTACACTCTAAAGGGATTCATGTTCTACTCCTCGAATTTAATATCTGCAAATACATTAGCAGCACCGATTCTCATTACTTGTTCCCACATCTCTTTTGCCATATCTCTGATTTCCCACTGAGCGTGCTTTGAGGTTCTGAGTTTGAAGAAGTGACGGAGCTCTCTGAAGTTCATGGTTATAATGATTTCAGAACAACATGCGTTTGGGAGGACAAATCTAGCATCTTCGCCCTTGATACCCAATTTCAATAAGTCATTGTAGGCTCTCCAGGCATTAGCCATTGCATCTTCGAAGATGGAGTTAGCATTAGTTAGGCTTTCTCCGCAGCTAGGAGGAGTTACGTATTGGGGCTCTGTTTCTTTGACATACCGTTGCGACCTCTGCGAGTAACTAGCAAGCCTATGCCTAACCAGCTGATGAGTAAGAGCTCGGGAAACCCCGGCCACCCTATAAGTGACACTAGAATGTTCAAGTACACTTTCGTGGCCGCTTCTTATCAGATGCTCTATAATACGAACATGACTTCCTGGTGCTTTCTTTTCGAATGAATCGTAGCATATTCTGGCGGCATCTTCAATCAAAAGTTCGGGATTAGGTGTAAATGCAAGTATTTCAACTTTCATATTGAACATGCCGCTCCGGGAGGGCTTCCGCCACATACATTACAGATGAAGCACTTCCCGTCCTTTACCATCGAATTTTTAGCGTGACAATTGGGACACTCAGAATCATTTACTTCAATTTCTTCTTCGTCTTCCTCTTCGTCCTTGATAAGCCCTATTTCAACAAGACAATCCCAGATGCATTCTTTCATTGCCGATAAGAAGTGAGAATAGGTTTGCCCGTTATAAGTGAATTTTTCATCGCCTTCAACGAAATCCATGTCTTCCAGCTCTTGAAGAATTTCAAGGAGTTTCTCGAGGTTTTTCTCTTTATTGAACATGATAGAGAGAAGCCTGCAATAAGGCAACATTGTCTTATAGAACTCAACGTCTCTTGAAACAACAAATACTTGAGAGACCTGATTGTTGTTATACGTCACATGTACATGCGCACTCGGTAAGCCTGAGCTTCTCTTGATCTGATATGTGAAGCTTCTTTTTCTATAATTATCTTCTTTTGTTTCGGGTCTTACGTCATCATCGACGAGAATCGATTGGATCGTTCCTTCTCTAAAGGTTGTGAGTCCTTTGATAGACATGTCGGATGTAATGACATCAAACATGAACTTTTTGAAGGAATCGAAGTCTGTACCTTCTGGAAAATTGATGGTTTTTGAGATGCTGTTGTCGACATAGTTTTGGATGGTATTTTGCATTCTGAGATGGCCTTGAAGAGAGACGTCTTTTGTTGTCTGAAAATAGTCGGGCCGCTCGCCGTAGATCTTATCGAATCCTGTTGCTTTGAAATATTTGTAGGAATAGTCGAGTAAATCAAATTGTCTTGTAAGATTTCCTTGATCATCTCTCATTCTCCTCTTTTGCTTCAGTGAAAAAATCGGTTCGATGCCAGATGACACATTATTTAAGAGTAACGAGATAGTTCCTGCAGGTTGACATGTAAGAATTGAACAGTTTCTAATGCCATAGCGCGCTATTTCATTTGTGATAAAGTCAGGTAATTCTTTAATAAACTTGCCAGCGAGGAATTTTTCCTTATCATACTTCGGGAAAGGTCCTTTCAGCTGCGCTAGCTGAACTGAGGCTTCATAGGCGGCATTTCTAATAGTTTGCATGAGAACATCAACAAAAGCGATGGCTTGGTCTGAATCATATTTAATCTTGAGCATTGCTAGCATGTCACCAAGACCTGTTACGCCCAATCCAATTCTACGATCTTGTAAAGCTACTTTTTCATTCTGCTTCAATGGATAATTGGTTACATCAAGAACCGTGTCGAGCATGAATACAAGGCTCTTAACGGTTTCTTTCAACCCTTCAATATCAACTTCTTGATTGATGAAAGGGCTTTTTACGAATGTAGGGAGTATGACCATTCCCAAGTCGCAGCATCCCCACGCAGGGAGGGGTATCTCACCACACGGATTAGTAGATTCGATTTTTTGGTAGTAATAGGTATTCGATACATCGTTGACTCTATCTTTAAAGAAGATCCCTGGTTCGTTATAATTGTACGCGTTGTCAACGAACTTGTCGAAGACGGCTCGTGCTTTGAGCTTACCATAGGTTTTACCGCCATGTTTAAGGTCGTATTCTTTATCTGCTTTTAGAGCATCTATAAAGTCGTTTGTGATGCCAATAGATACGTTAAAATTTGTTAAACCAGAGTTTTTTTTCGCTGTGATGAACTCTAAAATGTCAGGGTGGTTTACATCGAGGATGGCAATGCCTGCGCCCCTGCGGTTTCCTGCTGATTTCATGGTCGCAATCATGCTATCCCATGTGTGCATAAACGATAAAGGACCGGAAGCGGTTGAGTTTACGCCCTTTACATGTGCACCCTTAGGGCGAATACTCGAGAAGTTGGCTCCAAATCCTCCACCCGCTTGCTGAATCTTTGAGGCGGCCTCAAAACTATCACCAAGAATAGAATCAATAGAGTCTTCAATTGGCACGACAAAACAATTGAGGGCTGTCAACTTGACACAAGGATTGCCGAGAGCTAAGAGGGCTCTACCGGCTACAATACCTCGTCGTTCAGCCATCACTTTATAGAACATCTCTTCGACATCAAATAGCGGAGTGTCTTTTAGGCCTTTTGAAAATCCCGCTGCTAAGGTTTTAGCAACTCTTCTAAATGCTTCAGAGGGTTCTGTTTCTAACGCTTTCGTTTGAGCCATTGGGTTATCGGATTGTGGCACTTCTCTAACTGCATATTTCTCGAGGAACATTTCTTTATTAAAATCGGGCAGAATCTCTGGCCCTTTCTTCATTTCAAGTTCTGTCATTTAGACACTCCATCGGTTTTATTGACCCGCCAATTTCTCTGCATGACGGTCTCAGCAGTATAAAATAATGTCTTACCAAAGTCAATACCAAGATGAGAACACAGCTGCATGAGATAAATAACAGTGTCGGCTACGCCATCTGCCAAATCATTCAGCGATTTGTCGTTTAAACCAGCTTGATGCTGTCTGATTCGTTGTTTAGCCTTTACAATAATGTGCGCAACTTCACCCAGCTCTTCGGTAGCGCCCAATGCCATCCATTCGGGGCCAGTACAATCTTCATCGAAGTTCTCTTCTTGCCACCTTTTGAGGCGCTGTTGGAGCTCTGTGAGACATTTCATTGCTTGAGCGTTTACCGGCAGCTTATTTTGCATAAAGCTTAACATCCTTAATAGAATTTCGGCATCGTCAACGTCATCATTGTATGACATTTGGTGTATTCTCATCGCCAAGACCACCAGCTATCTTTGCTGCTTCAGCTTTTTCTTCTCTTTCTCTTATTGCTTTTGAAATATCGGCGTCCATTTTAGCAGCTTCTCCCTTTGCGAACTCTTTGAATCTTTCTTCTAATCCGAGGGCTTCTGCGTCAGTCATTCCATTTTTCAGTTCGCCCATTAGAAAGTTTACGCGAATACGAAGCTGTGTAATGTCTTGAAACATAACCACGTGAGACTGTCGCATGTTGCCGTCGATGTTTTGCACCATTCCGGCCAAATGATTCATGTTTTTTTGTAGTGTTGCAATTGCTCTCTGCGTCTCTGCTTGAATTTGAAGGTCGAGCGACGCTTTTGTCATTCCCATCTTATTCTCCTTGTTTATATAATCGTTTAAGGGATTCACTCATTTTTTTCTTTGATTCTTCGGAGTGTTTCTTTCCAAACATCGGATGATTTTCTTTATTTTTAAATCGTTCTTTTGCATTTTTACTTATTTTCTGTGAATGTTCTTTTGAGAAAGATTTTCCCTTATGAGAAGCGGACATTTTACGTTTTGTTTCAGCGCTATGTAGGAGGCCGAGATGTGAACATGCAATTTTACATCGTGTTTCGTCGGAAACAACATAATTTAATGGACTCCCGGCTGTCGAGTAAATGTTATATTCAGGTTTTAAGGCATTAAAATAATATTGTTCTCGATCGATTAATATCGATCTTCCGCAATTTTCAATTGTTTCTAATTTAAACTTTTCTTCGTGATATTTATTCCAAGCATTTTGAAGAAGAACATTGCAATGCCTGTTTTTTTGAAGATCTAATACATGCCGTCTAAGACGTCGAGTGATATTTACTGCGCTTCCAACATATCGCTTTCCATTAACAACGTTTTTGATTTGATATATTCCCGAGTTTTTCATATCATCGAGTTTAAAAAAATCTCATCAATTGATTTTCGCTTATTGATAAGACTTATTAATTCTTCCTTCGTTTTAATATCAGCAATATCATTATACCACATATCTTTCGGATCTACGTACGATAACAGAATTTTTTTATGGTGTTTAAAGACCTTATTCGTAAATTGTTCGATGTGTTTCGCGGATACATCTTTATCGAAAACAAGACAGATTTCTTTATTTTCTGGTTGTGCTTTTAAATATTCTATAAACGACGCGCTGTTTCCCTTTCCAAATATGCATACAGCGTCATAGCCCCATTGTGCTGCTTTCATTAAATTAAATAGACTTTCGCATAAAATTGTTGTGTTAGAATTATTTTTATCATATGTATAAAACAATTTCATGCTTGGATCTGATTTGCGAATAACATGGCGCTGATGAGCTGGAGTAAGGTCTAAAAACTTCCTCGCATAAAATGCATAGTCGTTTAGCTCAATGATGATGTAACCAAAATAGTGATGTTCGTAGTTTGTTATGGGCCAGATTTTGAAATTTTTCTTAAGAAAGTATAAATCAAACCCTCGTGCTGCCATATATACTTTAGCTTTTCTAGCAATGTCTTCGTTCCTTGAAAAATCGATCGGCATTTTAATCTTAAAAGAGTCTGATAGTACAGCTTCAGAACGAAATATCTGTCCCTTAGTTTCATACTTTATCCCATTCTTTCTCAGGAACTCTGACAATCGTCCCTGGAAACTACATCTAAAACAGTTGTATCCATTCTTAGCAAAACTTAGTCCGAGGTGATATTTCTTATCATTACAATTCGGACATCTGACGTTTATTTCGCCACGACCCTTCCAGTTTCTGTGGACCGGGTCAATCGCAAATTTCCGTTCGATTTCTCGAACGGTGTCTCCGATATTAGTGAACTCTAGACTTTGGGATGTACGAGTTTCCATCGAGACCCTTCATTGCGAGAATCGTATTATCGAACACGTATGTCATGTCTTCAACTGCGGCATGGTGTGAAATAAATAGTACCATCATATTGAGGTTAACTGCATATTGTTTAATAAATTCTATCACATATTTCGACCAAACAAGGTCGAGGTGGTCGCAAGCCTCGTCAACTATTAGAAATTTCAGTTTATTGTTCTTGAAGTAAGTCATAGCGATGTCAAGTAATGAGATTACTATTACAATGTCGACCTTGGCTTTCTCTCCAGAACTTAGCTGGTCGTATTTGAATTGCTGTCCGTCTACTTCTATGATTTCGTTGATACTGTTATCGCTGACGTTAAAATACAAGTGGAAATCTTTATTGTAGAAATTATTGATGTGCTTCTGAATATTGGCGTTCAACACTTTCAATAAGTCAGCGGCCAGTGTCATTCTAGTTTTAGATTTCGGAGTTAACATTTCTCTCCAGAAATCAGTTATTTCAAGCTTCTCCTTCGAATCCTTCCATTCAATTGTCATTTCATCGAGTTTAGTCTTAACATCGTCAACTTGGCCGGCCGAGGATGTAATATTGCTGAATTTTTCAATCGTCTTGCTGTTGTTTTTGATTTGATAATTCTTTTCATTTATTTTGCGAGTACAGCCGTCTGCATCTTCAACAGTCTTTTCATACCGTGCTAGAGCATCATCGGCCTTCTTTTCAGCTATGGTTTGAAGAATCGAATTCATTGTTTCAGAATGTTCTTTAACCTTGGCTCTTTCCGCTTCTAAAATCGCATCCCGGTCAGGAATTGGTTGTTTACAGGCATGACAATTTTCGTTCTTTTCGTAATATTTTACTCTTTTCTGATGCTCTGAGATGTTGTGCTCTAGCTTTATCTTCGTTTCGTTGAGGCGGTCTAGTTCTTGGCCAAGTTTTTCAACGACAGGATGAAGCTCACTCACGGTAGACGAATAAGCATCCCTCAAACCCTCGAGTTCTTTTACTTCGTCTGCTAATCGTCCGTTGGCCACGGTTAACAATTCAATGTTTTCATTAACATTCTTGTTAACATCTTCTTCTTGCTGAACAAGATTCTCTAGAGATTTCTTTAGAGCATAATATTCGGTATCGTTCTTTTGATGAACTTCTTGGTCTTCTTTTACAACGTTAGACAAAGTGTAAAATATTTTCGACACAATATTCAAGTTCAATACGCGTTCTAGAATGTCAATCTTTTGTGCAGAGTTTCCCTTGATGAATCTAAAGAGTTCAGGGTTCAATACGTTGTTGTTGACGAACATCTGATAGTCCATTCCAATCAGCGATTCTATTTTAGTCTGGGTCTCCGTATTTGTCATACTGTTGGAGATGCATATGTCGTTTTCTAGTAAATTGCATTTTGAAAAAGATGGGCTCTTTGAACGAATACGTTCAATTGAATATTCGTTTTTGATGACACCGTCAGTTGAATCTACAAAAGACAATACAATTCTAAGAGGCTCTTTAGACTTCTTGCAAACCATGTCGTCAAGATTCAACTCTTTCTTAAGCGAACGACCATAGAATGCAAAAACAATGGCATCAACAAGAGTCGATTTTCCGACACCATTTGACGATTTGTCGAATTCATCGATTCCCTTGATTAGAACAAGATTACCCTGTTTTTCTGTAAACGACAGCTTGTGAGAACCGAGGAACGAATTCATATTTTCCATTACAAGCTCTTTTAGTTTAAGAGACATACGCGCTTTAGCCTCATGATGTATTGCTCTATTTCGTTGGGCGTTTTGCCCATTGATGATAAGATTTTAGTTCCGTGCTCTACAATAAGGTCGAACACATTAACGTGGTCCATAGAGTTTGAAATCATGTCTGTGTCTCTTAATGCTTCTTCGGAGTCTAAGTTCTTTGTTTCAAATGCTGTAAACAGGTGATTATAGTCTCTAATGAAATCGCTGGACTTCTTTTTCCCTTCATCTGTGCTCAATGAGAAGATTCTTGCATAGACGTTGGTTAGATTATGTTTTTTTATTTCTTCTTCGATCTTCTTTATCTTCATTGAAACATTATCTGGTTTTTCTAGATTGAACTTTACAAAGAACGGACAAAAGGGATTCTCTTTATACGTTATGTTGAATGAACCAGATTCGATGTCTACGATTGCGACGCCTTTTCGGGTTAATGAATCTCCAAAGTTATGATTCAATGCTGAGCCGATATAAAAGAAATTATCTTTAATTTGCTTCTTAAAATGAATATGGCCCGAGAACACAGCTGTATAGACATCCAGCCCTAGATCGGCGTATGTGTTAAATTGGCCGAGCTGATAAGACGAGGAGACTAAGCCTTCATAAGCCTCTTTGGTATCTAAATGGCACAAGACATACACGCTAGTGTTACTGTTTTTGTACTTAGCGTGTAAAGCTTGAAAGGCTTCCTTTGTTTTCTTGGGATCTCTAATGTATGGCACAAAGACGAGATGAGCGTTTATTTCGCTAATATATTTTACTTTGATGCTATTCTTGACAAGGACTGTTCCTTGTATGTTGTCGAATGTGTCGACTGCCGATACTTCATCGCTTCGGTCGTGGTTGCCTTCTATGATAACGCCCGACTTAGACAGAGTATTTCTATTGATTGAGTTGACTGCTCTAACGACCGTGTTGTATCTTTCAACATAGAACCTCAATGCCTGGTGGAACGTATCTCCCATGTTCACAGTCATCATTATATCGGATTCTTTTGTGACTTTAGCAATCCACGCAAGAGTTGAATATAATTCGTCAACACGAGAGTATTCTGTAATTTGATATTTACTTCGTTTTACGTTGAAGCTATAGAGGTTGGCTGCATGCAAATCGCCATATAAGAGTATTTTCATTTCTTCTCGGGGAGCATTTGATGGAAAGGCTTCATCCAGTCTTGTACTTTGGCTAGAATTGTGTTTATGTTTTCACGAATAAGGATTTGCATAAAATCCATTGCTGAAAATGAAGGTTTAGATTCTATTGCGGCATAGATGAGCTGAAGAGACTGGGGTGACCAATCCATGTCGACGAGGTCAACTAGCTTATAGTTCAGCTCAAGTAATTCTTTCTGACCGTCAAAGTACTTCCAAAACTTGGCTTTGGCTTTAGGACATTTTTCAAAATCGTCATATAGTTCTTGAATCGTTCGAGGAGCTTGCTTTCCCGGGTCACAATCTCTCAACATATCAAACAACTGCTGGATTTTCTTATCTCCGAATAGTTTGATGCCTGGGATGTTGTCGGAAGAATCTCCTCTAATTGCTTTATATACACGGTAGGACGATATTGGGAAGTTCTTGATTGGGAAGATCTCTTCCATGTTGCATGACGCGATATATTGCTTCTTATGAGGATTGAAGATTTTCATATTGTCGTGGTCTAGAAGCTGGTAGAAGTCTTTATCATTTGACACAACAGTAACTGTCTTACCTCTGTCGATGAAATGCTTAGCAACAAAAGCAATGAGGCAGTCTCCCTCTATCTGCTTGACAATAACGAGCTTGACCGGGAGAGTTTTGAGGGCGTCTATGATAACTTCTTTTTGCCGCTTTCTACTCTCAATTTCGTTCATTTTGACGGTGAGGTCGTAACCGGCTAGAGCTCCAAGGTCAATATTACGGTTTGCCTTGTAGTCCTTATATAGACCCTTCTTCCTGATGTCTCGGCCAAAGTCGAAGATAATATAACATTCTTCAGGCTTTTCAGTTGTGATCATCTTCCTCAAATGTTGCAGGAACACGTATATAGCTGTCGTGTCCTGACTCTTTGAGTTCTGAAGAGTCGTATCTGTCATGGAGAAGAAGGCTCTAACGAACAGGTTAGAACCATCACATACTAGAATATCACTCATTTTTGTCTGCTGGAAGCTCTAAATCCATAATGACGTTCGTGAGCTCATCAAAAAGCTCAATAGGATAATTGACCCATTCGATGCCAAGTACAGATTCAACCCTGCTGGTCTTCCAAACTCTCCTCAGAATGTCTACTAGATCTTGATATTCTGGCTTGCTCATTTTATATTTCCCCCATGAAATGCGAGTAGATTGCATCCAATACAAATCGCACTTTCTTTTTTGGATGTCCTATCTCTTTTTGTGTTTCTCTTATGAGATCCTCATACTTTACACTATCACCGTGCATGATTTTTGCTTTAATACTTTCTAATATTATACCATAGCTTTCGTCGTCTGGCAGGTTTAAAGACTCTTCAGTTAGCTTTAAAATGTAATCTCTGATAGCTGAGAGGTTCTCGAATTCATTATCTGAATCTTGACTTACTTCATTATTGAAATTCTCATCATCTAGTGCCATAAAGTGTGGGTCCTCTGAGTTCAAAGATGTGTCCTGGTAGTACGATTTCAAATACCAGAAGATTTTGTTTCTAGCTACTCCAGTAAAATAAGAGAAAGCGTCTCCCTTCTCTTTTGACCATTTGGGAGCTGCTTCTAGTATTCCCACCCATGCTTCCTGGCGGATGTCGTCGTTGATGTAGTTTCTTCTGAGCAGCTTGTATCGTCCAATAACACCTGAAATAAGCTTGTTGAAAATTGGATTGAGTTCGTTGATGATGTCATAATTCTTGGTCGCTTGAAACTCTATAAGTCTCGCTTCGACGTGGTCATTATCGAAGTACATCTTCTTGCTCATTTTAGAACATCATTAATCCGGGCTTTATTTTCTTCATAAACTTGCTCCCAGTCTTTTCTGTTGAATTTGATAATGTTTGCGTCATTTGTGTCTAGAACATCAGGGTTGAGGTTGAGTTCGTTGGTTCTTCCAGTTGTAAGCCTCTTTTGCTCTTTTAACATTTCATACATAGTCAGCGGAAGGTCGAACAAGCCAGTGCTGTGGTTAAAGATGAGGTCAACTTCAAGGAGGGGTGTGTAGGCTTTATTCTTGATTGTTTTGGCTTGAATCTTTTTGCCGGTGATGCCTCGAGCTTCGTCAATTTTTACTGTGTTGGTTGCAGAAAGTCTTATTCTTTGGATAGCTGCATACTTCGGAGCATGTCCACCTGGAGATGAATACTTTTCACCAAAGGTCTGGCCAACGTTCTCTCTGAGCTGGTTTACAATTAGAAGGGTGACCTGCGCATTTTGAATTGGCATGGTGAGCTTCCTGAGTCCCATCGAATTGACCCTAGCTCTAACAGCCATTTCCTTTGTATACTCGTCGCCCTCTTCCATTTCAATTTCTTTCTTTGCAGGGGTTTGAGCGAGGGAGTCCCAGATGATAAGTGCCGGGCCGTCCCATGACTTGTCTTTTATCTTGGATGTGAGCACTTGGGCAATCGTGTCATATACGTCTTCAAGACAACCTGGCTGGACGTAAATAAGCGTTTCAGTATTTACTCCAAGCATTTTAAGTCTTGCCATCGATGTTGCGGCTTCTGTATCCAAGTAGACAACGGGCATGTCTCTTAGTTGAGCCTGAGCCGCTACCATTCCTGCAATTGTTGATTTACCTGAGGCTTCTAGACCAATGAGCTCAACTACACCTCCGATGATAATTCCTCCACCAAGCTTTTTGTCAAGAGGCGGAATACCAGTAGAGATGAAGTCGAATGCATCAATCTGAATCTGTTCGGATGAGCCGAAAATAGCTTCTCGTATTTTTAGGAGGCCTGGACCCTTCTTTCCAGTGGGCGTAGCTTCCTCTTTTCCTGCTTTTACTCTCATCTAATGCTCCTTAGAATGGTATGTCATCGTCTGGTGTTTCTGCAGCAGGCCCGACGCTTTCAACAAATGGTGCATTTCCTCCCGGCTTGTAGTCGGTGTTCTTGAATCCTTCGAGGCCAGCTGCAAATTGCTCAGAGCGAGCCTCCATCTTCTCATTACGCTCCTTGTCCTTCTCTGCCTTGATTATTGAGTTCGTATAATCTTTCAGGGCCGACAGAACGCTACCCACAGTTTCGGGGTCGCATACGACCTGCTCCTCAATAAACTTATTGAGAGGTTTTTCGTGAACATTCATTAGGAGGTTTTTATACCCGGCACTGTCCGATGGAATAGCTACGTCTGGATTGACTTCGATGTCAAACTTTCCCTCTGGGTTGGTGAATAATTTGATTCTGTGGCGGAAGGAGTCGATGAGGTTGATGTTCTTATCTGTCATCAACTTGGAGATTCTCTCCATGAGGATTCTATACAAGTAGTCCTGGAACCATGCAATCTTTATCTTCTTGTCGTGTGCCACATACGTTACAAAGAACTTGGTGGGAACGGCAATCCTGAACACTGATTTGGGGACTCTATTTTCGGTCATCCAGTTGTCGATTGCACACCCTGTACAATTAATACGGACAGGTCTCATGCCTCCGTACTTCTGCATGAATTCGTATGTGCCAAAGTGGGTATTGACTTCTTCAAACGGATAGTCGATCTCACATTCGTCGGCAGCAATATCCATCGATGAGACCTTCGGTACAATGAAGAACTCATAAACGGTGTTCTTGGTAAATTTTAGGAAGTCGACGGAGCCGAATTGTCCGCCAGAATCAGCGGCCTGTTTTTGGTGGGTCTGTTCAAACGTCTCTTTTGGGCGAATCTTCATTGCGTAAACCTCCATGCGTTATAGTTTATAATACCACATCTATGCGTTTGAGACGTGCGGTTCAGATTTTTATTTGATTGTTGATTTTCCTTTTCAGGGTTTTTGCGTATTCCTCATTGAACATTATACTATCAAAGTCTACGGTCGTTACGTAGTTCATGCGACATATTTTTTCAGTCGTGAAAGCATGATCGAGGGGTGAAATTTCTCTTTTGGCGTTATTAGCACTTAGAATGAAATATGTCTTGCCTCCTGCATCTCCAGCTTCTGGCTGGTCAGACTGGACTATAGGGATCAGACTGTTTAGCAGTTTAGTCGAATTGATTGTGTAGAAAATGTAGGAGGGCTTGCACGAATCTTTCACGAGCGGATCAATCCTCTTTCTGTGAATACGGATTGTATTGACGCTTTTTGAAAAATCGGGCTCGAACAAATCAGAAACGTTTATTTGAGAAGCCTTGTCGACACTGAAGATGACAACTACTGTTTGATTTTCTACAACGTCGAAACGGTCGTCAAATGCTTCAGTTTTCAGATCGTAAGTATAGAAGCGCTCTTTATCGATTTTATAGATGATTGCTTTTTGTGTGAACTTGACCAGCTTGGGGATAAAATCGGCAATCTGTATACTAATGAAGTTCTCTGAGAATTTATTTTTTAATGGCTTCAACGGAAAGAATACGGAGATCAATTTTGTTGTTGACGTTTTTTCGATTGATTGCTCGACAGCCATCTTACTTCTCCTTATTGCGAATATATTTTGACCATTCTGAAATATTTTCTCTTATTGTTTTAGGGTGTAATTCGTCGATATCCACTATCACAAACGAGGGTTGATCAGTGCGGCCGACGATATTGCCCAGAGTTTCAAATCTTTCTTCGATTCCAGCTCTAATTTCTGGTGTATCATATTCTGTATGACAGAAATTATCGAATTTTTCTTTGACTTTGTCAACGCTACCAAGCCATCCAAAATGATTTCCGCAGTTTGAAAGATGATACGCGTTATTGTGAAATGTACCGCTGTTTCTATCTGGTCCCGTTCTTAAATAGCTTAAGCTGGGATTTTTCTTATATATTTTGCCAGTTACGGCATACGGATGCGGGCATACATAGCCGGGCTGTTGAACATTAATATAATAAAAGAATAGACGCATGTTTAATCTTACTAGACCATATTGATTTGCGGCCGATACTATTCTTTCAATATTTTCACTGTTGACTATTTCATCTATATCTGTTACGATGTAAACATCATCGTCGCTGACAATTATCCGAGACATTGCATAATCACGTTGTCTTACTTCTTTATCCCATCGGCCATGACAATCAGCGAATATAGATTTAGCAGCTATGACGTACAATATTTTTTCGTTATCTTTGTACTTATCAGCGGGAAAATTAAGCGGTTTTGGATTTCCAGAGTGCGTTATTTCAGACTCTACAATTACTATTTTATCAACATGCGGTAGCTCTTCTTTTATCTTCAGATCAAGAAGATCTAATTCATTGAAAAACATCGTTATGCTATAAACCATTTTTGCTCCTTATAAGCCGTATTGACCGCCAAATTCCTCTTCTGCAGCAGCAGATTCTTCATCGGCGATTTCTTCTGCCTGTTCTTCATTTACGCCTTGTTCGCCCTGTTGATCTTCTCCCGGAGCACCTCCACCTTGAGCAGCCTGTTCGGCAGCAGCAGCATCGGCTGCCATCTTAGCCTGAGCATAAACAGGATTGAGGATAATGTCGCCTTCTGGAAGTTCTTTGTAGCCGTACTGGGCTCTGATTTCGTTTACTGTCTTAAGATATTCAACTTCTTGCTTTTCAAGTCTAATTTTCTGCTCTTCGATCAAGTCGGTGTAGCCGTGGAAGGAAAATTCAAACTTCCCATCTGTCAAGGGTTCAACAATATATTTGTTGATAGTTTTTTCGATGAATCTTAACAAAGGGACAAGTCCCTTATCCTTCGAGAATTTGATTCGTTCAATCGCTGAAGAATCGTTTAATGGTCTCGACTGTCCAGAGACACCGCCCTTGTTAGGGAAGTTGATTTCTACGGGGTCTATTTGATAAACGCCGCATGTTACGTTTACAAGATACTCTAACCATCTACCAAATTCCATATCTCTGTTAGATTGGCCCAAGTTGATCCAATCAATTCCCGACTCAGAGGAGAGAATTGGGGTTTTCCAAGCGTTTGCAACTCCGGTGATTTGTGCATGCCATGCTCTACGGAATGCATCAAGTTCTTCTCGTGGTACATTTCCGCCCTTGATATTAAGAATGCCTTTAGGCGTCGACCCTTGAGTGAAGAACTTCTTGTTATATTCTTCTCCGTAGATTTGTGCTGAGATGTAGTTGAGGGCCATTTCAATTTCTGAAATGCCATAGCCGTTCGCTTTGATATCAGTTGTTGGATTTCGAACTGCGAAAGCCATTTCGTCGTAACCGTATGCAGTGTATAGGTTTCCATCAATGAACTGTACATAATAAATTCCCTTTTCGATTCTAGTCTTTGGGTCGGATAATCTAATTGTTCCTGAATCGACTGCGTAGAAGGCCGATGGTTTTCCGCTAGAAGGATCTTTTACGATTTCAAAGCATAGTTGGTCGAATGTAAGGCTATCTCGAACAATTTTTCTTAAGAACGTTCCAAAATGATCTCTTTGTGGATCTTTTAATCTTGTTTCTGTCGACCCGCAGTTGTCTATGAATTCACCTACGTCCATGATTGTTTGAACTTCTTCGGGTGCTACGTTAGGAACTTTCTTGTTCGGGTCTGCTTGTTTCATTAAAAACTGATATTTTCTATTTTTGGGCACGATTGTATAGCCAATTCTGTCATTTGGGACAATATACGGAGTGGCAAACAATCCGCACTGATTAATTCGCGTATTGATGATGGAAGCGATGACGCCATTTCTGTAGGAGATTTTTCTAAGGAGTTGATATGAAAGAGCCCACGAAGCATTTTTGGTTTTGAATTGAAGATAATCTAGAACAAAAAGAGGATCGTAGAATTTAGTTACGGGGACTTGATCTCTTGGATCTTGAACATCAAGAACTTTGCCACCCGATAGAGCAACTTTTTGTGCTTTTTCAATGTCGGCTGTAGCTGCGTGGCCAGCTTCTGAATCAGCAAACGTATATGATAAACTTGATTTTACGGCTTTCTTTCGGGGCATCATTAACTCCTTAATGAGTAAACTGTTTCCAATCTATTGGAACGGCCGTCTCTGGGAGAAGGACGTTGTAGTCAAGCGGATGTTTACTGCCATCATCATAAATTAGAGGCGGCCTGTCATAAACTGAAGCTTGAGGTGCTGGCTCTCCCTGTCCAAAGTGTTCTTTATTCAAGAACGAGAAAGAGCTAGTTTGTTTTTCGTGAATGAGTACGAAGCAGCCTACAGCGGTTGCCATAATGCTATCGTCCTTCTTGCCTGTCTGAGCCTGTGGGCGGCCGGCGTCATTGTAGATAAACGACAATGCTTGATCTAACCAAGTCCGCGAATATATCACCAGCATATTATTTCTCAGCAGTTCGCCAAGATTGTCAAGAATAAGCGGTCTTGTTGTGCTTGTTGTTACGAATCCCGGTTTGCTGTCTTTCCCCGTATAGATGCTGGGATATTTGTCGAGAATTTTTATTTGATCTTGCATGTATCCGTTCATCGCCCAGTAGTTGAGTAGATGTCCGTGATTATTTCTTTCGATGACAAGTCTCGGATATCCGTAAAGCGCCGACAAATGATAAATCAATCGATAAAATTTTGGCATGGCTAATTTATCAGAAATTTCAGCGCAAAATTCTATGAAAATAGGATCTTTATTCAGTCGTAGCACGTATGCTGAAGAATTATCTGATTGTGGATTTCCTTCTGCGGGATCTACGCATACTAAATATTGTGTATTGGGCACTCTTTGTTTATAGATGGTGATTTTGTCGTCCATCTCTTTCTTTGCCCAGTCTTTTACTTTATTTTCTTCAATCCAGAGTCCAATCGATTTGATGATTGTTCTATCAAAGAACGGCTTTCCTGATGCAATAAAGCACGAAACGTCGTCTTCTGGATATTCTTGCATGAATTTTTCTTTTAGAGACGATTGCTTAGATCTCCTCCACATAATCTGACCGAGATCAAGATTGTGGACTTTTATCATCGAATTTTCATCTTCTGTCAGAGAGGCTCTGATGTAATCTTCTTCTGCTTGCTCAAGCTTAAAGCAATACTCAGGATGATCGAACCATCTGTAGAAATGAGGATAAGGAATCTGATTTACCCTACGATCCATGTCCGTTGTATTTACGGCCGTAAGATAGTCATCGTGGAAATGGTTGTAACCGTTAGCTGTCGTTTCATAAATGATGACGCCGTTATCTTTAGGAACGGTTTCCAGCAAAGAAGGAAGAAGTTCTTCGGGCTTTTCCCAAAAGGCGAATTCAGAACAATGAAGAAGGTTGATTGTCGTTCCTCGCCCAAAGCTAACTGATCCTGCTGTACCGATGAAGATTTTGCTGCCAATAGATTCAAATACAATTTCTCTTTTTGACGAGTATTTCTTTTGTGGTCTAATTTCGTCGGGCAATTTTTCATACATCAATTTGGTGATTTCAAAAATTCTAGCCGTTGATTCAGCATCGTGCGCGATGATGGCAGCAACTGTGTTAGGAACCAAAATGCATTCTGCCAAGAACATGGCGCAGATGAGAGTAGTGAATCCAAGTTGGCGGGGCTTTAGAATAATATGACGCCGTACGCCCAACGCATTCATTTCCATATACTTCTTATAAAACAGATCTTGTATCGGATTGAACACGAATGGTATGATAAAACGATCTTTGTCTTTAATGCTTATGGCAGTTTCAATGAAGAAACGATGATCCGTCAAAAACAGCTTGACAAGACTTTCCATCTGTGTAGGATCGACTTGCGTAGGTCCCACAGCTGTGCTTTTTTCGACTATCATATAAGTGCAAGCTTTCTACGTAATTTTACTGGGTCATTGATTTCAGACTCCCAGATGATTATAGCTCTGTATCCTTGTCGTTGATATCTAGCAACTTTTTGCATTGTTTTTGTGATTGGTTCATTTCTATGCCAGTAGTTTCCGTAGGCTTCAATAACAATTTTGCGAGTCTTGTCAACAAAGTCTGGTCTAAGATTGTCGATCGTGAACGACCCATCCCCAGTGTACGTAAACGATGGGCCGAGTGCTTTTTGTAGTCTCCATTCCAAGGCGTTTGGCTCTGCCCGTCGTCGGGGCACTCTGTTAATTTTAGCGAAGTTATTTCGCTGTTTAAATCTTTTGGCTGGGTCGTACTCATAGCTGAATTCCTTCATCTGTCCAAGCCTCTTTCTCTACGTTGATTCAGAATTACTTGGGCAAGATTCATAATTACGGGTTCTCCTGTTGTGGCCGCATCTCTAATAACATTCTGGATGTTTGGGAATTGTGATTTTTGCTCTTCGAGGAGTCTGGACGCATGTTCTAATACTAATGCAGCTGCATTTAACCTAACTCGATCTTCATCCGCTGTATCCATCAGTTCGGCTAAAGCCATGACAGCAGAATCTACTTGATTGAGGATTTTGCTGAGGATGTTGACTTTGTTATCTTCGGCAATGCGCTTTTTGATGTCGATAAACTCTTGAGATACAACAATTTTTTTATAATCTTTAAGTTCGATTTCTAATGTTGTACAAATGGCTTCTTTCTTTTGACCTGAAAATTGCAAAGCGGCAACTTGTTCACATTGATTAGCAAAAGCTTCATCTTCGAGCACATCGGTTGAACTCTGATCGCTGTATTCGGCAGGAAGACTAATTTCTGGAGTCGATGCTACTAATTCAGTCTTTTCTCGTACTAATCGATTTAATGTATTGAATGACGATGCTATAGCACGAACAGAATCATTATCGGCTTTCTTTTCATCATTGCTCATTTTGAATTAACCTCCATCTATGCCGTTTGAGTGTGAATGAATTTTTAATTTCCATTATTTAGAGTCCGTTGAAACCATTATACCCACTTTTTCAGTTTCGTGTAATTGGTTGCGGAAAATAGTTCTAGATCTCTTCGTCCGGCCTTACTAAATGCTAAATTAGTCAAGAAACTCAATAAAATTGGCGAAATTCGACTAATATAGTTAATGAATCAATTAATAAGCTAACTTTTGAACGGGAAGGGAAATAATGGCGAACACTCCGTCACTAGATGATATTTTTCAATTTTATACTGATGACATCGAATTTGTTGAAGGCGCGGTAAATAAAGCAGAATTTCAAAATCAGAATTTTGATGAGACAAAAGCAACAGGACGGTTTATTCAAGGATATGCTTCTACGCCTGCATGGGATTCAGATGGCGAAAGTATTATCAAATCTGGTTTAGATATATCGTACTATGTCAATCAGGGCTGGCTCAATTGGATGCACAACAACTCTCCCAATCATGTAATCGGAATTCCTGTCTATTCAAAAATCGACCACATCGGCTTCTTTACAAAGGGAATGCTCTTCAATAATGAGATGGCTACACATGTGTGGACTCTTGCTACTGAATTGAAATCATTGGGACATCCGAGACGATTAGGGTATTCGATCGAAGGAAAAGTAATAGCTCGATCAGCTATCAATAAATCAAAAATAATCAAAGCTAAGGTCACAAACGTAGCAGTAACGCATATCCCGGTCAATACGGAAGCCACTTTCGAATGCGTTTCCAAGTCTTTTGTTCCTCCCGCCTATGATGAAATTGTCACTTATATAATGAAAGACCTTACTTTCAGAAAAGATGTAGGACCAACTCTTGCTGCGATTTCTAATGTTGGGGCTGTAGCTGGCCATTCATTCGGTAGCAGCAATTATACGGGTAGCGAAATCTTGCGTACAGAATCACTGGAAGGCACAAATACGAACGAAAAAAAGGGAAATGTTATTGTAGGAAACAATCCAGAATCTGAAAAAGAACTAGAAGCTCGACTATCTTCAGCCTACCGCAGTGCTCACAAATCACATACAGAATTAATGGCGCTTCTAAAGACAGTACATCCTGATGCAAGTGATGTGCTATTAGAAGAAATCGTGGGTCTTGTTCATAGAGCCAACGGAATTGGAAATTTTGTTAGAATAATTAACGATTCCGCAGTTTTACAGTAAAAAACAACGAGATCTTACTAATTTACAAAATAGACACGGAGGAAAACGAATGTCTGATATTCTCAAAGCCGTAAAAGAGCTTATTAATAAGGCTCAGGGCTATACACAACACACTGGTTCTGGCAAAGAGGCTGAAGCTGTTGATCATGGTGTGTTAGCAACAGCTCCAAAGGAAGATGAAGAAATTAAGGACACTAATGCGGCCAACTCTGGAACGCATCCCAAAGCGGGTGGCCCGGCTGGTTCTAGTTCTAGAGCTGAAGGTGGTGCTGATTTCAAGGATGGCGGTCCCGATGAGGATACCATTGAAACTCCGAAGGGCTCTGGTGGAAGGGCTCCTGTAGCTCGTCCAGCAACAATTAAACATGAAGGCGGTGGTGTAGGTCCTAATGAACCTGGCACGGCAACGACCACTGAGTCTCAGCAAAAGTCCGAGGACGAACCCGATTTGACAAAGGGCGAAAATCCTTTTGCAAAGAAGGACGACGACAAGGACGACAAGGGCAAAGAAAAGAAGGATGACGACAGAGATGACGACGACAAGGACGATGCTGAAAAGTCGTCTGACTCTGGTGAAGTTTATCTAGACATTGATGAATTCACAAAGGAAATTGTTGCCAAGGCCGTTGAAGCTCTCGATCTGAAATATGGTGAATTTGTAGAGCAGTCAATTCAGAAATCTAATGAATCAGAATATGTAGAAGCAGGATTGGCAAAGTCTTTGGTTGCTACTCTCGATAGAGTTGAACAACTTGAAAAAGCGATCGTAGGTATTGCGAATGCAATGAATATCAGGAAATCTTTACTTAAATCAGCTGACAACATCAAGGGAATTGATAACCCATCGCTTAGCAGGACAACGCTTAGCAAGGGTGAGATCTCCAGCCGACTTCTCGACATGCAGATGCAGGGAAATCAAGGCGTAGATACAAACATGGTGCTCCGTTTTGACGCCGTGGGTGACACATCACTTCTGCCAGAAAACATCAGAACGAAACTCGGCATAGAGTAATCAGTTCACTTAGGAGGAACGCTAAACAATGAACGATGTACAATTTGGAATTGGTGACATGCAGGATGTCCAGAATATCAATAAAGCCCTAGAGGGTATTGGCCTTCCGGGTGAAATGGTAGCTGGAAATGCTTTTGGTAGCTCAAACTACGGGGCCACTGGAGCGCAGTCACTTAGAGTAGAATCACTTGATAGCTCCTTAAAAGTTATCACATTCACTGATAAGCATATTAACTTCTGGAAAGATCTTCCAAAGTCTCCTGCTTATTCAACGGTCGAGGAATATAACCAGTTGAGCTCTTACGGATCACAAACCGGCGGATTCTTGGCCGAAGGTGAGCTACCATATCAGACTAACTCTGACTATGCACGTAAAGCAGCTTTGGTTAAGTTCGTTGGAACAACCAGATCAGTCAGCCACCCATTGACATTAGTTCGTACGATGGTTCCTGATGTTATTGCTCAGGAGAATTCAAACGGAATCATGTGGATGCTACGCCAGATTGAAAACAGCCTCTTCTGGGGCCGTGACAAGGGCAAGAACGGTGCGGAATATGTAGAATGGGCCGGTATGGACAAGATGATCGAGGATGGTGGAAACACTTACGATCTCCGAAGCACAAACTTCGCGACGACTCCTTTCACCACAATCGTCAATGACTTGGCACAGACAGTAGTTGATAACTTCGGTTTCCCAACTGACATTTATCTTCCATTCCCTGTTCTTGCAAAGATCAACGAAGAGTTTGCTGGAACTGCTGCACAGAGAGTTATTCTCCCAACAGCCTCTGGTAACACTCAGGTCAATATTAACATCGACGGTCTTATGACTCAGGCCGGCAGAGTTAATCTAAAGCCAACCTTCTTCTTGCAGAAAACCGTAGGTATGAAGGCAAAGGGTCTTATCGGTGCAGCTGACACAGCTGGTACTGCAAAATCTCTTAGCACGACTTCTCCTGCGAATACGGGATCTGTGGCAATTGCTGTAGTCTCTACTCCTGCTGGTGGAACTTCTCTTCCTACAGGCACTTATAGAGCTGCTGCAACTTATTCAAATAAGTTTGGTGAAACAGGCGCTATTGCTGCTACCGCTGTTGCCTCCTTCTCATATGACTCCACTCCGAACGGTTCGCAGACACTTCGCTTTACGCCTACCACGGGTTCTGCGGATGCTCAGTTCATGAACATCTATATTTCAGAAGTTGGTGGAACAGTTTCAGCTGATAGTGAAATGTATCTTGTGCAGACAATTCCTATTGGTTCAACGGTTACGACAGCTCTTGATTATGACGGCAATCGTCTTCCTAACACCTATACTTCCTTCATTGGCCAGATGACCCCTGACGTTCTTACCTTCCGTCAGTTGGCTCCGCTGGTAAAGATGGATCTAGCAACAATCGCTCCAGCTTACAAGTGGATGATTTTGCTCTACGGTGTCCCTGTGATCTTCGCTCCTCTAAAGTGGACGAGAGTCATCAACATCTCTTATTAATCCTAAGAGATCTATTAAAAATTGACAGCATAGTTATAACAGCAATTAGTAATTTTGAGGGGTCTTAATGGCGCTGCTGTTAAGACCCCTTTTTTCTAGACTCGTAAAAGGAGCTTCATAAATGACGATTTATTATCCAAGGCGATATCCAAAAGACGGAGACACTACGGGATTTCCCTATGTGATGCCCGATGCTGCTCGAGGACCTCGAGGACCGCAAGGAGAGTCTGGATCAGCATCTGGATATACGGGCGCGTGGGGCGTAACTGGTTACAGTCCGTCGGGCTACTCGGGATATGGTACTTCAGGCTATTCAGGCTATTCAGGCTCCGGCTATTCTGGCTTCTAATTTTAAAGTAATAATTTGGAGGATTTAAATGACTAAATATCCACAAGCGGGGTCAACGACAGGCTATGTCTACACGTCCCCTCTTATCGGCCCGCAAGGTATCTCGGGATATAGTGGCGTTTCAGGATACTCTGGCGCAAGAGGTATTTCGGGCTACTCAGGTCTCAGTGGTACTTCTGGTTACTCAGGCTCTGGTGTTTCAGGCTATTCCGGTAAGGGCACTTCGGGCTATTCAGGAACTTAATAATGTGATGGAGCTCTCTTCGGAGGGCTCCTCGCTTTACCTTGCGGCATGAGATTTGTCGCAAATCTAACTGCAATATGGGAGATTAAAAATGACTAAATATTTTAGAGTTGGCAATAGGACTTTTACAGAACACGAATTGCAATTCATGACTCCAAAAAAGATCGAAGAAGTTAAGGCTGACGGCGAACTAGCTAATCAGAAACGTCTTGAGAATATTCGTAAGGGCTTAGGGATGGAGCCTCAAAAGGTTACTCTTGATGTAACACCCGCTGGAGTTGCTACTCGTAATGCTGCTATTGCTGTCGAAGAAGCAAGAATTGCTGCTGAAACAAAAGCGATTGAAGAAGATTTGGGACCTATCAGTCCTAATGCTATAGCAGAAGCTGAAGCTCCTGCCGAAGTTGAAACAAAGAAGTCTAAAGGCAAAAAAGTAGCTTAATGATTGTTTATAAAACAACAAACGAGATCACTGGTCGGATTTATATTGGTAAAGCGGTAGGAAAGAACATTATAAATGGCTATTTAGGTTCTGGAGTTGAATTAACTCCAGATATTTCTAAATATGGGAAAAAATCTTTTAAACGAGAAATAGTAGATATAGCGACAGACAGACTTGATCAAAATAGAAAAGAAAGATTTTGGATTTCTTTTTATAGAGAAAAACTTGGCGATGGCTCATTATATAATCTTTCTGATGGTGGCGAAGGTGGTCGTCATAATCGCTATGCTGATCTAGAATATCGACGAAAATTAAGTAATTCGCACAAAGGTCTTAGGCATTCTGTCGCAGCAAAATTAAATATGAGCAAAGCAAGGATAGAAAATAATCTATCAAAGGGTGAAAACAATCCTTTTTACGGGAAAGTACATTCTCTAGAGACAAAATCGAAAATGAGCATTTCAATGAAAAGGGCTAGAGCAAAATAAATTAGACATAGTTTTAGTTAGGAGTTTGTTATGGCTGACGTTACGGGCGCGTATACAACGCCGTCGTGTATTGTATCGCAAAACACGGAAGCTGTGCTTAGACACAAGGCGAGATTTTTAAATGGTTCAACTTATATTGCGCTACCTCTCACAAGAGGGCTTCGTTATATCATATATTCTGCAATTTCTAACGGCACATATGTAAAAATTGGGTTGTCGACCAATGGTACGTCTATTATTTCTGCTGCTAAAACGTACTTCACATTCACTAAGACTGCTGCACCACTTGATTTATCGGCATTCTTTTCCTCAACTCCCTTCACTAGATATTTTGAACCTAACGCTACGGACGTTTACTTACTCGTCCTAAGCGATGCCGCTGTTACTATCGGCGTTGTCGACTATAAAGTATAAAGGCCGTTTAATGACTGATATTGCTAATGCTAGCAGTAGCGGAATGAAATCTAAAATGTTACGTGGCGCAATGTCGAAGATATTTTTACTTTCAACGATATTTGTGCGTTTTGGTATGTTTTTCGCTTTCTTGTTCGCGTTACTGCTTATCATGCCGAAAGCGGAAGCAGCAGTAATTGCCGAATCCCACTTCAACGCATTATCGGAGGGAGGTTTTTCGTGTGGCCCCTCATGGGGTGGGTCGATAAGCATTGTCTCTGGTACCGGCACGCCGGATGCTCCGAATGCCTTAAAAATAACCTACCCTACTGGGTTTACCGCGGGATGGGAACCGATGGAATGTTCTGCTCCGTCCTATAACTCGAACGAAATATACAGGCAGGTCTACGTTATGTTCCCGGTGGGGTATCAGCACTACAGTGACGGAGGTACCGGGGGTGCCGACAAGATAGCCTACGACTATCTTGATTCTAATAATTGGGCCGACAATCCCGGAAACTTCGCAACGATCGTCTGGAATTGGGGGAATCATCCAAACGGCAAGCCCGATTGGGGCTGGCAACCTTACGGGATTATGATTTTACTACAACCGAACTCATCCGGTCTGCCGCAGAGGAACTTATATCCCAATCAACCCGGCGCAATCGGCATGGTGGATGGTGTTTGGTACAAATTATCATGGTATGTGAAACTGAATACTTCCGGTTCCG